>ERZ1027229.387-NODE-387-length-23800-cov-7.652390_pt1 | contig 23800 bp, 19 predicted proteins | sample MGYA00519245_ERZ1027229 | MGnify/ENA primary metagenome ERZ1027229 (study PRJEB26926, sample SAMN06164466) | human gut metagenome | biome: ENVO:00009003; feature: ENVO:2100002; material: ENVO:00002003 | host: Homo sapiens | place: USA | collected 2012 ...
AGCGTCAGATGTGTATAAGAGACAGTATCCACAAGCTCCACGTCGTTGACTGTCTTGTGCATTTCAAGGCAGTCGAGGAGCGCGTTTGCGGTGTCTATCGCAGTAAGGCACGCGATGGAGCGCTCAACAGCCTTGCGGCGCATCTTTACGCTGTCGCGGGAGGGCTGTCTGCCGGTCTCGGAGGTGGAGATAACGTACTGTATCTTGCCGCTCTCCAGAAGCTGGATAACGTCCGGGTCGCCCTTGCCTATTCTGTAGGCGTGGCTCGCAGCAATCATGTTGCGGTTCAGCACGGAAGCGGTTCCGCTGGTGGCGTAGATCTTGAATCCGAGCTGCTCGAACCGGCTTGCGATCTCGATTATCTCGTTCTTGTCGCCGTCCTTTACGGAAATGAGCACGCCGCCCTCGTGGTGGAGCTTATAGCCCGCCGCGATAAGTCCCTTGAGCAGAGCCTCGCTGAAGGTCTTTGCGATACCGAGGCACTCGCCGGTGGACTTCATCTCCGGGCCGAGCTGGTTGTCAACGTCGTTCAGCTTCTCAAAGCTGAATACCGGAACCTTGACAGCGATATAGTCGCCGGCGGGGTACAGACCGCTCTTGTAGCCCATGTCCTTCAGCTTCGCGCCGAGGATTATCTTGGTCGCGATGTCGACCATGTTAACGCCCGTTACCTTGCTGATGTACGGCACGGTTCTGGAGGAACGCGGGTTGACCTCGATAACGAATACCTCGTGGTTATAAACTACGTACTGGATATTTACCAGACCTACAACGTGCAGCGCCTTAGCGAGCTTCTCGGTGTAGTCGATGATGACCCGCTTGATGTGCTCGGTGAGGGTCTGCGCGGGGTAGATGGAGATGGAGTCGCCGGAGTGGATGCCTGCGCGCTCGATGTGCTCCATGATTCCCGGAATGAGGAAGTCCTCGCCGTCGCAGATGGCGTCTACCTCGACCTCGGTGCCCATCATGTACTTGTCGATGAGCACGGGGTTCTCAAGCTTGTGGCTGGTGATTATCGTCATGTACTCGGTGACGTCGCTGTCACAGTGCGCGATTATCATGTTCTGACCGCCGAGAACGTAGGACGGACGGAGCAGCACCGGATAACCGAGTTCGTTCGCAGTCTTGAGCGCTTCCTCGGTGGTGAACACGGTGCTTCCCTTCGGGCGCGGAATGCTGCACTTCTCGAGCAGCTCGTCGAACAGCTCCCTGTCCTCCGCCGCGTCAACGTCGGCCGCGGAGGTTCCCAGAATGCGCACGCCGAGGGCGGTGAGGTGCTTTATAAGCTTGATGGCGGTCTGACCTCCGAACTGAACTACCACGCCGTAGGGCTTCTCGGTAGCGATGAGGGCTTCAACGTCCTCCTTGGTCAGCGGGTCGAAGTACAGTCTGTCGCCGGTGTCGAAGTCGGTGGAGACGGTCTCGGGGTTATTGTTGCAGATTATTGCCTCGCAGCCCTCTTCCTTCAGCGTCCATACGCAGTGTACCGAGCAGTAGTCGAACTCGATGCCCTGACCGATACGGATGGGGCCGGAACCGAAGACGAGGACTTTCTTTTTCCTGGGCTCGCCCTTCTCGGCGGCCTTGGCCTCCTTCTCCGCGATGAACTCGGCGGCTTCGTTGTCGCCGTCGTAGGTGGAGTAGAAGTAAGGGGTGTTGGCCGAAAACTCAGCGGCACAGGTATCGACCATCTTAAAGCCGGCGCGGTAGTTCTCCACGGGGAGCTTGTCCACCTTGGCCAGACGCTTGATGGTCTTATCCTGGAAGCCGTACTTCTTGGCTTCCTTATACTGGGCCTCGCTCAGGACGCCCTCGCACTTGGCCAGACCCTTTTCGAGGTCTGCCAGATGCTGCATCTTGTCGAGGAACCACCAGTCGATCTTGGTGATGCGGTAAATGGTCTCGTGGTCGATGCCGCGCTTGAGGGCCTCATAGACGCAGAAGACGCGCTCGGCATCCTGCACATGCATGTGGTCCACGATCTCGTCGTCGCTCAGCTCCTCGAAGGGCTTGTGGGTCAGGGTGTCCATGCCCAGCTCGATGGAAGAGACGGCCTTCATCATAGCAGCCTCAAAGCTGTTGCCGATGCTCATGACCTCGCCGGTGGCCATCATCTGGGTACCCAGAGACTTGTCGGCGTAGACGAACTTATCAAAGGGCCACTTCGGGTACTTGACCACGATGTAGTCCAGCGCAGGCTCGAAGCAGGCGCAGGTCTTGCCGGTGACGTCGTTGGTGATCTCATCCAGCGTGTAGCCGATGGCGATTTTGGTCGCCACCTTGGCGATGGGGTAGCCGGTGGCCTTGGAAGCCAGAGCGGAAGAACGGGACACACGGGGGTTGACCTCGATGACCGCGTAGTCAAAGCTGTCGGGCTTCAGGGCAAACTGGCAGTTGCAGCCGCCCTCAATGCCCAGCTCGGTGATAATGTCCAGCGCAGCGGTGCGCAGCATCTGGTACTCGTGGTCGGTCAGGGTCTGGGAGGGTGCCACGACCACGGAGTCACCGGTGTGGATGCCGACAGGGTCAAGGTTCTCCATGTTGCAGACGGTGATGACGTTGCCCTTGTGGTCGCGCATGACCTCGTACTCGATCTCTTTCCAGCCCGCAATGCACTTTTCCACAAGGATCTGATGGATGGGGGAAAGACGGAGGCCGTTGGTGCCGATCTCAATGAGCTTTGCCTTGTTCTCGCAGATGCCGCCGCCGGTGCCGCCCATGGTGAAGGCGGGGCGGACGATGACCGGGTAGCCGATGCGGTCGGCGCAGGCCAGAGCGTCTTCCAGCGTCTCCACGACCTCGGAGGGGATGATGGGCTGATGCAGCTTCTCCATCGTCTCCTTGAACAGCTCACGGTCCTCGGCGCGGTCAATGGTCTCGGGCTTGCAGGCCAGCAGACGGATGCCGGTACGGTCGAGGTAGCCGGAGCGGGCCAGCTCCATGGAGAGGTTCAGGCCCATCTGGCCGCCGAGGTTGGGCAGCACGGAGTCGGGCTTCTCGATGTCGAGGATGCGCTCCACGACCTCGAGGGTCATGGGCTCGATATAAACATGGTCGGCCACGTCGGGGTCGGTCATGATAGTAGCGGGGTTGGAGTTGAGCAGAACGGTCTCGATGCCTTCTGCTTTCAGGGCGCGGCACGCCTGGGTGCCGGAGTAGTCGAATTCAGCAGCCTGACCGATGATGATGGGGCCGGAGCCGATGACCAGCACTTTTTTGATTCTGGGGTCCTTAGGCATTTCAGCGTGCCTCCTTCTTTGCTGCTTTGACGTTGTTCAGGAAGCGGTCGAACAGGAACTCGGTGTCCTTGGGGCCGCCGTTGGCTTCGGGGTGGAACTGGACGGTGAAGCAGTTCCACTTCTTGTACTTGATGCCCTCGCAGGTGCCGTCGTTGGCGTTCACCTGTGCCACCTCGCCCATCTCGGCGGGCAGCTCCTCGCCCACGACCGCATAGCCGTGGTTCTGGCTGGTGATAAAGGTGCGGCCGGACTCAAAGTCGGTCACAGGCTGGTTGGCACCGCGGTGGCCGTACTTCAGCTTCATGGTCTTGGCACCGGCTGCCAGTGCGGACAGCTGGTGACCCAGACAGATGCCGAAGGTGGGGATGTTCAACTCAAAGATGTGCTTGAGGTTCTCGATGACCTCCACCGGCTCGGCGGGGTCGCCGGGGCCGTTGGACAGCATGATGCCGTCCGGGGCAAGCGCCTTGATCTGCTCCGCCGTTGCAAAGGCGGGCATCACAGTCACCTTGCAGCCGCGCTTGACAAGGCAGCGCACGATGTTGCGCTTGCAGCCGTAGTGCATCAGCACGATATGGGTCTCGCCTTCCGGGTTGAACACCTCGGGAGCGGCGCAGGTCACGTTCTTCACAGCATCGGTCACGGCGTAGGCGCGGATCTCAGCCAGCAGAGCCTCGGTCTCGGCCTTGTTGGCCGGGTCGGCGGGGTCAAAGGTGGTCAGGATGGCACCGTTCATCACGCCGCTCTCCCGGATGATGCGGGTCAGGTGGCGGGTGTCGATGCCCTCGATGCCGATGGTGTTGTTCTTTTTCAAAAAGCTGTCCAGCGTCTCCTCACAGCGCCAGTTGGAGGGGGTGGTGCAGGCTTCGCGTACGATGTAGCCCTTTGCCCAGATGCGGTCGGACTCCATGTCATCGTGGTTCATGCCGTAGTTGCCGATGAGGGGATAGGTCTGGGTGATGATCTGGCCGTAGTAGCTGGGGTCGGTCAGGGTCTCCTGAAAGCCCACCATGCCGGTGGAGAACACCACCTCGCCCACGGTCACGCCCTGCGCACCCACGGACTGTCCGGCAAAGACCATGCCGTTTGCCAAAAGAAGATATGCGTTCATAGTTTTCCTCGTTTCAACGCAGAATGTTGTCATATTTTCAGCGTCCTCGCCCTCTCCGTCAGCGCTGACGCGCTGCCACCTCCCCCAAAGTGGGAGGCCTTGGCAGTCCATGCAAAGTTTATGGTTTTGCCAAGGGCTCTCCCTTTGTGGAAAGACTTCCCCCGCTCCGGGGGAAGATGTCACCGAAGGTGACAAAAAGGGGAGTCTGGACGCGAAGCGGCCTGAGAGGGCGAACTCTCTTACAGGGTCTGCTTTGCTTCCTGCTTCATCTTGCGGCTGCCCAGATGCACCAGCGGCAGCTTGCCCTCCTTGCAGATGGGGCACTCCTCCGGGGTGTAGTTGGGCAGATCCAGCTTCAGGGCGCTGGCCAGAATGGGAATGGGAGACGGAGCTTCGGGCTTGGTGCGGTCCACCACGCAGGTGATGCCAAGGCAGATGCCGCCGGCCTCTTCGATGACGCGCTTGGTCTCCAGAGAGGAGATGCCGGTGGTCACCACGTCCTCGGCGATGATGCACTTTTCACCCGGGTGGATGGCAAAGCGCTTCAGGCACATCACGTTGTCCACGCGCTCGGTAAAGATGGCGCGCTTGCCGGTCTGGCGGGCCAGCTCGTAGGCGTACACGATGCCGCCCATGGCAGGGCCGACGATGACGTCCACGTCCATCTCCTTGACCTTGTCGGCCACAGCCTTCATCACCTCGGCGCAGCGGTCCGGGTACTGCTGCAGATAAGCCATCTGGCAGTATGCGCCGGAGTGCCGGCCGGAGGACAGCAGGAAGTGACCCTCCAGAAATGCGTCACAGCTCTTCAGAATTTCAAGTGCTTCACTCATTGTACTTCTCCCTCTCTTTTCAGTGGTGTATATTCCTTTGGGTGGTATTGTACCACGCTTTTACGTTATTTGCAAATTTATGCGCTAAGTTTTATTTTATGCGCATAATTGTAGATATTTTATGGATATATCAGCTTTTATTCTGCATGACGGGCGCAGCCGCGGATCTCGTCCAGCGTTTTTACGCCGTTTTTGTCCATCCATGCTGCCATCTCGTCGGCAATGGTCTCCATGGCGCGGGGGTTTGCAAAGTTTGCGGCACCCACCTGCACTGCGGTGGCACCTGCCATGATGAACTCCAGTGCGTCACGGCCGGTGGCAATGCCGCCCAGACCCACCACCGGGATGTTCACCGCACCCACGGCCTGCCATACCATGCGCAGGGCGATGGGGCGCACCGCCGGGCCGGACAGACCGGCAAAGATGTTGTTGAACACCGGGCGGCGTTTTTCCAAGTCAATGGCGCAGGCCTGGAAGGTGTTGGTCAGGCTGATGGCGTCCGCACCGGCGGCTTCCACAGCCTTGCACATCTCGGGGATGTTCTCGGCCTGCGGGCTCAGCTTGACCATCAGGGGCTTTTTGCAGGCAGCGCGCACCATGCGCACCACCTCACCGGCAGCTTCGGCTTTCACGCCGTAGGCCATGCCGCCCACCTTGACGTTGGGACAGGAGATGTTCAGCTCCACGATGTCCACTGCACTCTCGCTCAGCATCGCAGCGCCTTCCACATACTCTTCCTCGCTGTGGCCACCAAGGTTTGCAATAGCCACCGTGCCGTACTTCTGCTTCAGCTCCAGCATCTCGGGCAACTCCACGTCAATAAAGTGCTGCACGCCGGGGTTCTGCAGGCCGATGCTGTTGATGAGACCGGAGGGGGTCTCCCACAGGCGCTCGCCCTTGTTGCCGTACTGGCCGTGCAGGGTAAGCCCCTTGCCGGAGATGCCGCCGATTTTAGCAAAATCGGCCAGTTCCTCGTACTCCACACCGTAGCCCACGGTGCCGGATGCGCCGATGACCGGGCTGTTCATCACAAAGCCCAGCAGGTTGGTTTTCAGGTCTGCCATCAGAAGAACACCTCCGTTGCGTCAAATACAGGGCCGTTCTTGCACACGCTCTTGCCCTCGCCGCCCTTGGTCTCGCAGGTGCAGCCAAGGCAGGCACCAATGCCGCAGGCCATCTTCTTTTCCATGCTCACAAAGCAGGGGGTGCCTTTTTCGGCACACAGGCGGGCGGCGTTCTTCATCATCACGGTGGGGCCGCACACCAGCACCACATCGTAATCGGCGGGGTCGTACAGCTGGGTGACAAAGCCATGGAAGCCCACCGCACCGGTGTCGGTGGACACCTTGACGAGGTTTGCGATGCTGCGGTACTCCTCCATGCAGTAGGGGGTGTCGCGGAAGCCGAAGAACACATCCGGCTTTACCCCGGCAGCGGCCAGTTCGCGAGTGAGCTGGAACATGGGCGCAGTGCCGATGCCGCCGCCCACCACGGCGATCTTTTTGTACTTGCTCAGGATGTCCGGCACATCAAAGCCGTTGCCCATAGGGCCGGTAAGCTGGAAGGTATCCTGCTGCTTGAGCTGTGCCAGCTTCTCGGTGCCCTCGCCCACCACCTGATACAAAAACTCGATGGTGCTGCTGTCCGGGTTCCAGCGGTGCACGCTGATGGGACGGGACAGGAAGGGCGCTTCATCTGCGCCCCAGGAGCGCAGGGTGAAGAACTGGCCTGCGTGGGGGGCGTGGTCGCGGTCCGGCCACACCACGGTCAGCAGGCGGATATCCGGGGCAATGACCTCATTGCGCAGGACGGTGGCTTCACAGCAGGCTGCACGCATGAGCAATGGCCTCCTTCATGTTCACACACTCGTTGTAAGCGGCCTCGTCAAAGGCAGTGCCCGGCTGCTTTTTGTAAGCCAGCAGGATGCCGCGGCTGGAGTTGACCACGCCGCCGTTGCCCTTGGTCAGGTACTGGGCAATATCCTCAGCCTTGCCGCCCTGTGCGCCGTAGCCGGGGATGAGGAAGAAGCTGTCCTGATACTTGGCGCGGATCTCGGTGGCCTCCTCGATGTGGGTGCCGCCGATGACCAGACCGATGGAGGAGTAGCCGTGCTCGCCCATGTAGTCCTTGCCCAGTGCGTTCAGCTTGTCACCCACCAGATCGTAGACGTGGCGGCCGTCGGCCAGCTTCTCGTACTCAAAGTCCTTGGCACCTCCGTTGGAGGTGCGGCAGAGTACGAACATACCCTTGCCCTGCTTTTCGGCATAGGGCAGGTAGGGGCTGATGGAGTCCAGACCCATATAGGGTGCCAGCGTAACGAAGTCGCTCTCGAAATCGCCGGTAAAGTGACCCATGGCGTACATCTCGGCGGTCTTGGCAATATCGCCGCGCTTGATATCCGCGATCACCGGCACACCGGCCTCGCGCACAGCCTTCAGGGTGTCGGCGTAGGCCTTCATGCCCTCCATGCCCAGAGACTCATAATAAGCGATCTGCACCTTGTAGCAGCCAGCCACAGCCTTGGTGGCATCGATGAGCTTCTTGTTGAAGCGCACGATGTTCTCGCCCTTGGTCAGGGTGCTGTCCACAAAATCAGCGGGCAGGTAGCTGAAGTCGGTGTCCAGACCCACGCACACCGGGCCGCGGGCTTCCACAGCTTCGTACAGTTTGTCCATGTTCGTCATTTGGGTGTCCTCCTGTAAGTCGTATTTATAGAAAATGAATTGTAACTATGGGTTTTACTCCTCGGCCTGATAGGTGATCTTACCGGCCTTGATGGTGGCAAACACCTTGCCGTAAAGCTGTGCACCGTCAAAGGGGGTGTTGTGGCTCTTGGAGTGCAGCTTTTCCTTTTCCACCGTGTAGGGGGTGTCCAGATCCACCAGCACAAAGTCGGCATCAAAGCCCGGCTCCAGCTGACCCTTGGCAAGGCCAAGGATCTCGGCGGGGCGGGTGCTCATCAGGTGCACCAGCAGCTCCAGCGGCAGACCCTCCTGCTTGCAGAGCTTGGTGTAGCACACGCCGAAGGCGGTCTCGCTGCCCACCATACCGGCCATGCCCTTCAGCTTATCCTCTTCGGAGTGGGGTGCGTGGTCAGTGGCAATGGCGTCCACGATGCCGGTGCGGATGCCCTCCACCAGCGCTTCCACATCGTCGGCGGTGCGGATGGGCGGGTTGACCCGGTAGTCGCAGGTATCGTTGGTAAACCACAGGTGGTGGGGGGTCACCTCACAGGTGACCGGTGCGCCCCGCAGTTTTGCCATACGGATGGCGTCCAGCGCGCCCCGGGTGGACACATGGCACATATGCAGCCGGGTCTGGTAGTACTCGCTCAGCCAGCAGTTGCGCACCGTCTCGATATCCTCGGCCAGACGGTAGTCCCACGGGCTGATCTCCATATCCTCGGCGTGGCTCATGACCGTGATATCCTTCTGGGTGCAGATGGCAAAGGCCCGCGCCATGGTGGCGTTATCCTGCACGCCGTGGCCGTCCTCGGTGATGAACTTCACACTGGCGGGCAGGGTCTTGAGGTGGTCGATGCTCACACCGTCAAAGTTTTCGGTGATGGAGACGGTCTGGTTTGCATCGCACAGCCCCACCTCGGCGGCTTTCTGTTCCACCATCACAGCCTGTGCGGCAGAAGAGCAGACAGGCTTTGTGTTGGGCATCAGGTTTACAAAGGTGTAGCCGCCGGCGGCAGCGGCGCGGCTGCCGGTCTCGATGTCCTCCTTGTACTCAAAGCCCGGGGTGCGCCAGTGGCAGTGCAGATCCACAAATGCGGGCAGCACAGTCAGCCCACCGGCATCCACCACCGTCTCGTTCTCGGCGGCAAGGGCGGAAAGATCCTGCCCTACGGCAGCGATCTTGCCATCCTTTACATAGATCTCGAGCGGCCGTCCCTCGGTGTTCACAGCGTTTGTCAGCAGCATCGCGGTTCCCTCCTATAATGGTATTTTTGTATATCAGGCACCCGAAAACGGGCAAAAAAAAACTTTTCCCCGCAAAGGGAAAAGCTCATTGCGCAAAAAAAGGAAACAACGAAGCCACGGCAAAACCGGACGCGAACTGCTTGTTCAGTTTCGGGTTCTGGGCGCTGCACAGCATGGTGTTTCTCCTTTTCTTGATGGTTGCGTTTTCATTCGTATTATTTTATCATAGAACCGCAAAATGTGTCAATGGCTGCGCGCAAAAACAGGTGCTAAAAGGTTTCTGGTATCTCTCGCCGAATTTTGGATACTCTACCCAAAACCCGGGCAACGCGGCAAAATAACTGCCATTTTGTTCCACAATCCCTAGCGCAGCACTGTACTTTCATTGCCTGCTGTGCTATTATAATACGGTAAAAGGGAGAGCCCCGCCGCGTGGGCGGGTGTTTATGGGAAAGAGAGGTTTTCCGCATGGGTTTACTTGAGGACGCGCGGAACATCCAGCGCAAGGACCCCGCCGCACGCAGCGTACTGGAGGTAATGCTGCTGTACCCGGGATTCCACATTCTGGTGTACCACCGCATTGCGCACTGGCTGTACGGGCACAAGCACTTTTTTCTGGCACGGTGGGTCAGCCAGCATGGCCGCCACCGCACCGGCATCGAGATCCACCCGGGTGCCACCATTGGCAAGTGTCTGTTCATCGACCATGGCATGGGCATCGTGTTCGGCGAGACCTGCGAGATCGGAGACAACTGCACCATCTACCACGGGGTAACGCTGGGCGGTACCGGCAAGGATACCGGCAAGCGCCACCCCACCTTGGGCAACAACGTGCTCATCGGCGCTGGCACCAAGGTGCTGGGTCCGGTGTTCATCGGGGATAACGCCCGCATCGGCGCAGGCAGCGTAGTGCTGCGCAACCTGCCCGCCAACTGCACCGCCGTGGGCGTACCCGCCGAGGTGGTGCGCATCAACAACAAGGCGGTGAACCCCGCCGACGATCTGGATCAGCAGGATCTGCCGGACATCGTCTCGCAGCGGCTCACCGATCTGGATCGCCGCCTGAGCCAGCTGGAAAAAACTGCGCAGGGCGATATCCCGCCCACTGCCGCACAGATCGCCGCCCGGCAGCGGAAGTAACCTATATTTTTGACAAAAACGACACCGGACAGGCCATGACCTGTCCGGTGTCGTTTTATCTTATTCTTTAACACCCTTCCCCGGCACAGAGGGACTTTACCTTCTGCACGGCGGCAGACACAAGGCTGCCGATGGGCTGGTCGGGCACGCCGACAATGTAGTTCTCGCAGTGGTTCACCGGGATCAGCACCCGGGTGGCGCTGCTCTGGCACACCGCCGTGGCCATGCTAGGGGTGATCTCCCCCAGCAGCGCATCTGCAATAACGATGCCGATGGGGCCCACGATGATGTCCGCATTGCGGCAGTTCACCACCACAGCGTTCTCGCCGGTGGCGGCGCGCTGTGCCCCGGCCTTATGCATGGCCTGCGCAGCGACACTGTTGGTGCCCACGGCCACCAGCCGGATGTCCGGGCACTGGGCGCTGAGGGCGGCCACCAGCTGGCGTCCCAGTCCCCCGCCCTGCCCGTCAATGACAAGCACGTTCATGCTGTACCTCAGAAGTCGATCTCTTCCAGCCGCAGCAGCGCCAGAATGTAGATCTTGACGGCCTCCAGCAGCTTGTTGATGGGAGCCGCCTCGTTGGCACCGTGCATCGGGCCGCCGAACTCCGGCAGCTTTACATCCTCATGCTCCGGGCCGAAGCTGACGGCATAGGGGAAGTGGCGGGCATAGGTGCCGCCGCCCATGGTAAAGGGGGTGGCGTTCTCGCCGGTCACCTCGTTGTAGGTTTCGATGCAGGCGCGGATGGCGGGGCTGTCGGCTGCGATATAGAAAGGCTCGGCTGCGTCCACATCCTCCAGCTTTGCGCCCTCGCCCAGCGCAGCGGTGACCTGTGCGGTCAGCTTTTCGCCATTGGTGCAGGTGGGGAAGCGGCTGTCGATGGTCTGCACCAGCTTGCCGTCCTCCATATAGATGCGGCCGCCGATGATGGTCAGCGGGCCAAAGGGGCCGTCGGCGCAGTCGATGCCAAGGCCGGTGCCTGCGGTGGAGCTGTGCAGCTTGTGCAGTGCCTCCAGATAAGCGCGCTCGGCGTCATTGCACAGGCCGTTGTCCAGCAGATAATCCGCTACCAGACCAATGGCGTTCACCGTGCCCTCCGGCATGGCGGCGTGGCCGGACTTGCCCCAGCCGCGCACCCGCACGCCGTCCCCTTCCGGTTCCAGCGTGATGTTGGGAGCGTTCTTCAGCTTGCGGATATCGGTCTTGACCAGAGCGCTGGCGCGGTCCGGCACAGCGTTGTTGGCTACACCGCCCTCAAACTCTGCAATGACGCCGTTGCACACCGGGCTGACGATCTTGCCGCCAAAGTGGCCTTTTTCGCCGTTGCACACCGGGAACTCGGCATCCGGGGTAAAGCAGAACACCGGGGCGGGGTAGTTTTCCAGATAGTACTTCACATCGTTCATGTGGGTCTCCTCGTTGTCGCCCACGATGGCACGGATGGGGTAGCGCAGCTGGTAACCCTGCTCCTTGAGGAACTTCAGCGCGTACAGAGTAACGATCATCGGGCCTTTATCATCCGCGACGCCGCGTCCCAGCAGCCAGCCGTCCTGAATGCGCATCTTAAAGGGATCTGCCGTCCAGCCGTTGCCCACGGGCACAACGTCCACATGGCAGATGGTAGCCAGATATTTTTCAGGGTCTGCACCGGCCAGTTCGGCATAGCCGATGTAGTTTTCGCAGTTGCGGGTGGCAAAGCCCATGCCAGCTGCCAGCTCCAGCGTCTTGTCCAGCGCTGCCCGGGGGCCTGCGCCGAAGGGTGCGCCCTCCTCCGGGGTGCCCTCCACGCTGTCGATGGCGACCAGCGCTGCAATGTCCTGCAGCAGCTGCTCTTTGTTTTCCGCAATGTATGCGTCAATTTTCTGATTCAGTGCCTGATCCATGTTCTATAACGTCCTTTCTGGCCGGAAGCAGAGTCCGGTTTTCACAACTATTATTCAGTGTAACATACTCCGCGCGGAAATGCTACCGGCATTTTTCACGACAAAAACGTCCGCGTTTTGTCAGCCTGCCGCAAACAGCCCGCTGAGCGCGCCCAGCAGCCCGGCGCTTGCCAGACCCATGATGATGCCCGCCAGCAGCACACCGCCCATGCAGGCGATCAGCACGTCCTTGAACTTCATATCCAGAATGGAGGCTGCCAGCGTGCCCGTCCACGCACCGGTGCCCGGCAGTGGGATGCCCACGAACAGCAGCAGCGCCACGGTCAGACCCTTGCCTGCCTTGGCTTCCAGTGCGCGGCCGCCCTTTTCGCCCTTATTGATGCAAAAGCGGCAGATGGGGCCGATGAGGGGCTTGTGGTAACCCCAGATGAGGAACTTGCGGGCGAACAGATAGATGAAGGGCACCGGGATCATGTTGCCCAGCACGCACAAAAGGTAGGTGGGCAGCACCGGCAGCCCCATGCCCAGCCCAATAGGGATGGCCCCGCGCAGTTCGATGATGGGCACCATGGAGATAAAGAAGATCAGAAGATAATTTTTCAGCATTGGCTTCTCCTTATATTACAGGTCGATCTGCAGCTCCACCGGGCAATGGTCGGAGCCAAAGATCTCGTTGTGGATCTCGGCGGCGCGGATGCGGTCTGCAATGCGCCGGGAAACGATAAAATAGTCGATGCGCCAGCCCGCGTTCTTTTCCCGCGCGTGGAAGCGGTAGCTCCACCAGCTGTACTTCACCTCGTCCGGGTGCACCACCCGGAAGCTGTCCGCAAAGCCCGCCGCCAGCAGCTCGGTCATCTTGGCGCGCTCCTGGTCGGTAAAGCCCGCGCTCATGCGGTTGGTCTTGGCGTTTTTGATATCCATCTCGGTGTGCGCCACGTTTAAATCGCCGCACAGGATCACCGGCTTTTGGGCGTCCAGTGCCAGCAGGTATGCCCGGAAGACGTCCTCCCACTCCATGCGGTAGTCCAGCCGCTTCAGCCCGTCCTGACTGTTGGGGGTGTAGCAGTTTACCAGATAAAAGCCGGGGTATTCCAGCGTCAGCACCCGTCCCTCGTGGTCATGCTGCTCCAGCCCGATGCCGGTGGTCACTGCCAGCGGTGCCGTTTTGCACCAGCAGGCCGTGCCGGAGTATCCCTTTTTCTCTGCCGAGTAGGTGTATTCGGTGTAGCCCTCCGGCGCAAAATCCGCCTGTCCCGGCTGCATCTTGGTCTCCTGCACCGAAAAGATGTCCGCGTCCAGCGCGGCAAAGCTCTCGGCAAAGCCGTGGGTCAGGCAGGCGCGCAGGCCGTTCACGTTCCAGCTGATCAGTTTCATGCTTTTCTCCTTATTGTTATGCCTGATATTTTGTTTTCCATGCGCCGCTGCGGAAGCGCAGCACAAAGCAGATCACACGGCAGGTCCAGTCGATGACCATAGCCACCCACACGCCCACAGCGCCCCAGCCCATGCGAACGCACAGCAGATAGCTGAAACCCAGCCGCCAGCACGCCATGCTGAGGATGGACACCACCATGGTGAATTTCACGTCGTTGGCTGCGCGCAGGGCGTTGGGCAGCACGAAGGACAGCGGCCAGAAGATGATGGCGCAGCCCGCATGGATGGTGACCAGCGTGATGGCCAGCTCCATCGTCTCGCCGGAAAGGGCGTAGATGCCCACCAGCTGCCGGAGGAACAGCAAGATCGCTCCGTTGGAAAGCCCCATGGTGATGTAAGCCCACAGCATCAGCTTGCGGGTGTAGTAAACGGTCTGCTCGTGGTCGCCGGCGCCGATGCACCGCCCCACCACCGTGATCATGGCCAGACTGATGGCCTTGCCCGGGATGACGCCCATGCCGTCCAGATTGTTTGCCACGGCGTTGGCTGCGATCTGCACTGTGCCAAAGGTGGAGATCATGCTCACCACCAGAATGCGCCCGGCCTCGAACAGGCTGTTCTCAAAGGCCGAGGGAATGCCGATGCCCAGAATGCGCTTTGCCATGCCGCCGTCCAGCCGCAGGGTCTTGGGCACGGTAAGCACCGCATCCTCCCGGTAGCACTTGCGCAGGATGAGCGCCGCAGCCACCACGCGGGACACCACGCTGGGCCACGCTACGCCGTCCACTCCCATTTTGAAGCCGAAGATGCACACCGCGTTGCCCACGATGTTGATGATGTTCATCAGAAAGCTGATCTGCATGGAGATCTTGGAGTTGCCGATGCTGCGGAACAGCGCCGCGCCGCCGTTATACAGCGCCAGAAACGGGTAGCTGAGGGCGATGATCTGCAAATATTTCACGCCCGCATCCAGCACGTCGGTATCAATAGAGCCGTAGAACAGCCGGATCATGGGGCGTGCCAGCACAAAGCATACCGCGCCGATCACCGCACCGGACAAGCCGCTGAGCAGCAGCAGCTGACCGGCGCTTTTGTCGGCATCCGGCCTGTCCTTTGCGCCCAGATACTGGCTTACCACCACCGCGCCGCCGGTAGCCAGCGCCGCAAACAGCACGATGATAAGGTTGTTGATCATATCCACCAGACTGACGCCGGAGATTGCCGCCTCGCCGCAGCGGGACACCATCATGGTGTCGGCCATGCCCACCGTCACCTCCAGCAGCTGCTCCACCAGCAGCGGGATGGCCAGTACCAGCAGCTCCTTTTGGCTGAACAGCGGCTCGCGCCCGCCGGTCAGCCTGTTTTTTTCATTGCTATGCAGTAGCTTTGTCATTCGTTTCTCCCCTCCCGGCACCGGGCACTTTTCCCGGTACGCCGCCGCTGCCCGGCGCGTGCATTTTTCCGGTTACAGCAGATGTGTCCATCTTAACACACCCCCGGCTGCTTGTAAAGCGGTGCAGGCTATATCCCACGAAAATCAGCTTTCCACGCCTGCGTTCCATTGCCCGCCGGTTTTATAAAGGTATCCCTGTGCGGTCTTGCGGCTGTTGTTCCGTTTTTATGCTTGTTCGTCAGTTTGCCGGGAACTTTCCGTAAAATTTGTGCGTTTCTACAAAAATGCGATTTCCCGCGTAATTTTGGGCAAAAATTTTTAAAAACCTCTTGCAATTTTTGTTCTGAAGTGGTATGTTGTATCCAACAAAAGCGAAACTTGGATACATCTTCACTTTGGAGCAGCAAATTCGGCTCCGCACACGCCTTTGTTTTTCACCTTGCTATTTTCTTCATTTACCTTCTTATCATTTACCCTGCCTGTCCCGCAAGGGACGAGAAAAGCGATGACCCACCTGCACGGGTCATCGCTTTTTCTTTTATTTATAAAGTCCGCAGCCCGGACGGCTTTCCCTTCCGTCCCCCATGGGCTGCTCTATCCACAACGGGTGCCGCTTGTGCTGCGGCAGCTCCTCTGCCTCCTGCTTGGTCTTGTGGTGCAGCTTCATGGGCGCGAGGGTCAGGTTTTTCAGCACCGTCATGTGCGGGTACAGGTTGAACTGCTGGAACACCATGCTGGTGGTCTCGCGCACAAGCTTGGTCTTGTTTTTGGCCGTCAGCTCCTGCCCGTCTATGTAGACATGGCCGCTGGTGGGCTCTTCCAAAAAATTCATGCAGCGCACCGTGGTGGACTTGCCTGAACCGGACGGCCCGATGATCACCAGCTTTTCGCCCTCGGCGACCTCAAGATTGACGTCTTTCAGAACGTGCAGAGCGCACCGGAATGCAGGCTGTTCTCGCTTTCCCATCAGACCCGGTCTGCTTATTTTTTCCGGTACTCCCGCGGGGTCATGCCAAAATGCGCCTTGAACGCCCGATTAAAATAGGAAAGGTTTTCAAACCCGCACCGGGTGGCGATAGTCAGCACAGTCTCGTCCGTGGTCTGCAGCACCTCGGCGGCGGTGTTCAGCCGGTACTCATTCAGAAAGGAGATAAAGCTCTGCCCGGTCATCTGCCGGAACCAGCGCATAAAATGGCTGGCGCTGAAGGAGCAGACCCCGGCGGCATCCGCCACCCGGAGCGGCTCGGCATAATGTGCCGAAAGCCATTGCAGCACCGTTTTCAGCCGCTGGGTGTCGGCAGTTTCGGTGGGGAGACACTGCCTGCCCTGCGCAATGAGCAGGGCAAGAAAGCGCAGCAGCGCCCCTTTTACCAGCAGCTCGTAGCCGGGGCGCTTGGCGCGGTTGGCATCTTCCAGCTCCCGCAGGCAGGCGGCGGCCTGCAGATAGCACAAATCGTTCGGGGTCAGACGCACCGGCAGCGAAAGCCGCCCGCTTTGCAGCGGCAGCAGATACTTTTCGGCGCAAAGGTCCTCCGCGCCGCCCAGCAGCTCCGGTTCAAAGATGATATTTTCGTATTCCATGCGCTCTCCCTCTGCCTGCCGCAGCGCGTGGAGCGTGCCCGGGGCAAAAAGGAAGATATCCCCCCGGTAGGCCGGGTAGGTCACAGCGCCCACCTGTACCAGCCCTGTGCCCTGCTTGACAAAGACCAGCTCCATGCTCTCGTGCCAGTGGAGTGCCACCTGCTGAAAATCCCCCGGAATGGTGCAGGGGTACAAATTGAACGGAAACCGCACTGCACCGTGCTGTTTTGTCTCCTGCAAAGATGCCTGATTTTGCATCGTCTCACCCCCTGATGATAGGATTGTACCATAGTTTGCACTGTTTAGGCAAGATTTTGAAGGTTCTATGTGGTATATCTTGAAGTACAGATGTCAAACCTGTTTTCCGTAAGGTGTATCTGAAAACAGAGAAACAGACTGAATTTTCGACTTTTCAGATACACCCTAGCAAAGGAGGATGCTTTTATGAGCTTTACCGAAACGTTACAGAGTATTACCGGCAAGCTGCTGGCAGACTGCACCGACCAGGAGCTGTATCTGGCACTGCTGGAACTTGTGCGGCAGAAGAGCGCCGACCGCGTGCAGCCGGTCACCGGGCGCAAGCTGTACTATATCAGCGCCGAATTCCTTATTGGCAAGCTGCTGTCCAACAACCTCATCAATCTGGGGCTGTACGATGAAGCTCGGTCTGCGCTGGCTGCTGCCGGAAAGCGCCTTTCCGATATTGAAGAGGTAGAGCCGGAGCCTTCTCTGGGCAATGGCGGTCTGGGGCGTCTGGCTGCCTGCTTCCTCGACTCTCTGGCAACGCTGAACCTGCCCGGCGACGGCGTAGGTCTGCGGTACCATTTTGGTCTGTTCCATCAGTCCTTTGAGGACGGCGTGCAGAACGAAAAGCCCGACCCGTGGCTGACTGCCCACAGCTGGGCGGAAAAGACCGACACCACCTACCCGGTGGAACTGGCGGGCAAGGAGTACACCGCCCGGCTGTACAAGCTGGCGGTCACCGGCTACGAGGGACGCACCAACACCCTGAACCTGTTCGATCTGGACACCATTGACGAGAGCATCGTCCATGACGGCATCGCCTTCGATAAGACCGCTATCGACAAGAACCTGACCCTCTTCCTCTACCCGGATGATTCCGATGAAGCCGGCCGCCGTCTGCGGGTGTACCAGCAGTACCTGATGGTCTCTGCCGGTGCACAGCTCATTCTGGCCGAGTGCGCCGCCCGGGGCTGCAACTACCATGATCTGGCAGACTACGCCGCCATCCAGATCAACGACACCCATCCCAGCATGGTCATCCCGGAGCTGATCCGCCTGCTGGGCGCGCGCGGCATTGAGTTCGAGGAAGCGGTGGAGATCGTTACCAAGACCTGCGCCTACACCAACCACACCATTCTGGCCGAAGCACTGGAAAAGTGGCCGCGCACCTATCTGGACGCCGTGGTGCCCCAGCTGATGCCCATCATTGAAAAGCTGGATGCACTGGCACGCACCCGCACCGAGGACGAGAGCCTTGCCATCATTGACAAGGACGACCGGGTGCACATGGCACACATGGACATCCACTTCACCCACTCCACCAACGGCGTAGCGGCGCTGCACACCGAGATCCTGAAAAACTCTGAGCTGCACGGCTTCTACGAGCTGTACCCGGAAAAGTTCAACAATAAGACCAACGGCATCACCTTCCGCCGCTGGCTGCTGGAGTGCGACCCGCGCCTGACCGCCACGCTGGAAAAGCACATTGGCTCCGGCTTCCGCAAGGACGCCGCCGAGCTGGAAAAACTGCTGGCTTTCGCCGGGGACGAGACGGTGCTCAGCGAGCTGACTGCTGTGAAAAAGGCCAACAAGGAAGCGCTGGCCGACTGGCTGCTGCACACCCAGAAGGTGACTGTGAACACCGATGCCGTGTTCGATATCCAGTCCAAGCGCCTGCACGAGTATAAGCGCCAGCAGCTCAACCTGCTGTACCTCATCCATCAGTACTACGAGATCAAGGCCGGGCACCTGCCCGCCGCTCCGCTGGTGAGCATCTTCGGTGCAAAAGCCGCGCCCGCCTACACCATTGCAAAAGACATCATCCATGCGCTGCTGACCCTCTCCAAGGTCATCGCCGCAGACCCGGAGGTGTCCAAGTGGCTGCAGGTGGTGTTTGTGGAGAACTACAACGTCACCGCCGCCGAAAAGCTGATCCCGGCCTGCGACCTTTCTGAGCAGATCAGCCTTGCCTCCAAGGAAGCTTCCGGCACCGGCAACATGAAATTCATGCTGAACGGCGCGCTGACGCTGGGCACCATGGACGGTGCCAACGTGGAGATCAGCCAGCAGGTGGGCGAAGAGAACATCTATATCTTCGGTCAGACCTCCGATCAGGTCATCCACCGCTACGCCGTGGGCGATTACGACCCCGCCCAGTGGGTGGAGGGCGATGCCAACATCCGCCGCGCCATCAGCTTCCTCACCGGGCCGGAGATGCTGGCCGCCGGTCATGCCGAAAACCTGACCCGCCTGCACGACGAGCTGATCCATAAAGACTGGTTCCAGACCCTGCCGGACTTCAACGCCTACGTTGTGCGCAAGGGACAGGCCCTCAGCGATTACGCCTGCGACCCCATGGGCTGGCGGCGCAAGTGTCTGGTGAACGTTGCCAAGGCGGGTATGTTCTCCTCTGACCGTACCATTGCCGAGTACGACCGCGACATCTGGCATCTGGGTAAATAATCTTTTTTATCGCAAGACAAGAAATTAGTGCAACATTCAAACAGCATATTTGCGATATGCAATTCAACGCTGTTGCTGGGGCATTAAAAAGTTGAATTGCTATAAGCCCCTGCGCAAAGAAAAACAGGAACCGGCACACATTGCATTTGGTGCACCGGTTCCTGTTTTATTTTTTATCATGCAAGATGGAACAGATCGATCAGCACGACCATGGCAAGGCCATAGTAGACCACAACCGCCACCAGATCGTTGATCGTGGTGATCAGCGGGCCGGAGGCAACCGCCGGGTCGATATGGATCTTGTGGAACAGCATCGGGATCAGCGTGCCCACCAGACTGGAAATGACCATGGACACGATCAGCGACAGCCCGACGCAGCCGGACAGCAAAAACGCCGAGGTCCAGACATAGCCCTTGAAAAAGTGGATGTAGCAGCCCAGAAAACCCAAGGCCATCACGGCCAGAATTGCACCGTTCAACAGACCCACGCGGGTCTCCTTCCAGAGCAGCTGCAGCTTTTTGGAAAGGGTCAGGTTTTCATCCACCAGCACACGGATGGTCACTGCCAGAGACTGGGTGCCAACGTTACCGGCCATATCCAGCACCATGGACTGGAAGCAGATGACCACCGGCAGCACCGCCACCACTGATTCAAACGCGCCGACGACCGAGGAGACCAGCATCCCGAGGAACAGCAAAGCGATCAGCCACGGGAGACGCTTTTTCACGCTTTCAAAAACGCTTTCGTTCAGATCCTCCTCGCCGGTCAGACCGCCCAGCTTTGCGTAATCATCGCCCATCTCATCATCGACCAGCTCGACCACATCGGACGATGTGATGATGCCCACCAGCTTGCCGGCATCGTTCAGCACCGGCAGGCTGCGCTCCGCGTAGTCCACGATGCGGTCGATACAATCGCTGATCTGCTCCCGGTCTGTGACGTAGGGATAAGAGCGGACGATCAGGCTTTCCAGACTTTCCTCTGCCCGGGCAATGATGAGGTCTTTCAGGTCGATTGCGCCATAGAAGTGCTCGTTTTCGTCCACCACATACAGCGTGGAGATGTTATCGTTTTCTCCGGCCTGTTTCACCAGCTCGCTCATCGCCTGCCGGATGGTCATATCGTTTTTGATGGAGATGTAGTTGGTGGTCATCCTGCTGCCGATCTCATCCTCGTCATACGAGAGCAGCATCTTCACATCTTCAACCGAGTCTTTGTCCAGCTTGTTGACGATCTCGTTCTTATCGGTATCGTCAAGGTCTTCCAGCGCGTCCACCGCATCGTCCGAGTCCATGTTGGAAATGACCTTTGCGGCCTCGTGGCTGGGCAGCTCTTTCAGGTACGGCTCGGCATCGTCCAGATAAGTAAAGATCTCGGCAACAGTATCCACGCCCAGAATGGAATAGAGCGATTGACGTTCGGCGGGGGTCAGTGACTCCAACGCATCCGCCAGATCCTTTTCATGGTAATCAGACAGTTTTTCGGCCAGCTCTGCCCTGGGCAGACCGCTGTGAATGATGCTCAGAATTTCCTGCACATAATTCTTCTGCATGGTAGTTCCTCCTGATTCCGCGAGCTTGACAAATCAAAATTCATCGCTCCGCTTGAAATTTTGCACTTCATCATAGCACATCCGGTATGCGGCGGCAACCCTGCCAGCGTGAATTTTTTGTAAAATATCGGTACAATTCAACACACTTCTTTTTGTGCTCATAACTGTATCGCATAAAAATACCCCCATACTGGGTGTCCAGTATTGGGGGTACATATCAAAGCCACTGCCTTTCTCTTTTTATTTTCATTACCGCCCACGGCCACCGCCGCCGCCGTGGCTGGAACCACCGCCCATGCCACCGAAGCCGCCGCCAAAGCTGCCTCCGCCGAAACCGCCGCGCCCGGCACCGCCCCCGAAGGAGCCGCCGCCCATGCCGCCAAAGCCGCCGCCGCGCGGAGGCCGGGGGCCACGGGAGCCACCGTAGTAGCCGCCCGGCGGAGGCGGCGGCGGGCCGCGGCGGCCACGTCGTCTGTAAGGAGGACGGGGTCCGCCGAAGCACCACAGCCAGCCGCAGGGGCTGGCAAAAACATAGGCCATTGACCGGATGATGACGATAAGCAGAACAGCGCCGACCACAAGGGTCAAGATGTCGGTCAGGGTGCTGCCGCCGCTGCTCTGGCTGCCCTGATACCCGGGCTGCACGGTACTGCCGTTGCCGGTGCTGCCGGAAAGGCTGACCCCGTAGATGTCCGCAATGGTGTTTGCCACGTTCCGGGCACAGGTGGTCACTGCACCGTCATAATCCTTTGCGGCGAACTGATCTTCCATGGTCTGGGCGATGGCGCTGGACTGCTTTGCCAGCGTGGTGTTGCGGAAGCCATCGCCGTAGGTCAGGTAGTAGTCGCCGTCCGCGTACTGCGCCGATTCCATTACCAGCAAAATCAGCACGCCGTTGTTCTTGGAGGACGAACCGATGCCCCAAGCGTTGAAAGCCTGTGTTGCGTAATCCTCTGTGGAATCATTACCCGTGTATTCTACTGTCAGTACACCGATCTGCGCGCCGCTGCAGCTGGATTCCAGCTGCGCGTTCAGCTCGGTGATGGTCTGCACGGTGCTGCTGCTCAGCACACCGGCATCGTCCACCACACACTCGCCCTTGGGCAGGCTGGGCAGCTGGGCAGCAAAGGCCGCCGGGCACAGCACCGCCGCACTGACCACCACGGCCAGCACCAGTGCGCTGATGCGTTTTGCAAAGTTTTTCATGCGAAGGGCTCAACCTCCTTTACGCCGGACAAAGCTCCCAGCACACTGGCCGGGAAGCCGCCGACATCCTTCTGATATTCATACACCGCCGTATTGTACTGCAAGGTGCCAATGATGGTGGCTGCGCTGTTGAACTGGCCGTACTGCCCCTGCACCGCGCCCATCTTCATGGGGTCGGCGGCCTGCTCCTGTAATTTTGCATACAGCTGGTCGATGGCAGTGCCCAGTGCCTGATCGGCCTGATACAGCGCGTGCATCGTGCTGCCCTGATAATAGGGCAGCGAGGTCAGCGACTGGCTTTTGCCACCGTTCTGCACCGCCTGCAGACAAGCGGAAAAATCGTTCAGTGCCGTCTGTGCAACCAGCACCTCGGCGCTGTCTGCGCCAAGGGTGTTGGAGGCGGTGGTCAGAATGTTCGCCGCCGTATTCTCCCGGGTGGTCAGCTCCTCGCTCAGGTTATAGCCGTTGTCGGCGGCGACCCCTGCGGTGAACCACTGGCGGGCGGTGTTGTACTTGCCGCGCAGCTTGGCGCTGCCAAAGCCAAAGAAAGCCGCCAGCATCACCACTACGCTCAGTGCCAGCGCCGCCGCCCGGGTGGAAAGCGCAGCGGGCAGCTTTGCTTCCAGTGCGGCCAGCTTCTGCTGGCGGGGGGTCAGCTTTACGGTCTGCTCCGGTTTTGCCTTTTCGCGGTAGCTGCCCGCGTCAAAGCCGCCGGGAGCGGTTTGTTTGTTGTTCTGAGAAAAATCAGCGTTTGCCATTTCAGCTCCGGATCTCCATCATTTTGGTTTTCAGCTCGTCCTCGATGCGGGTCAGCTCCTGCTCGGCGGCGGCACGCTTTGCGCGACCCTCGCTCTGGATCTTGTTCAGTTCGTCCAGCGTCTCGATCAGGCTCTTGTTGGTCTGCTGCAGGGTCTCGATATCCACGATGCCGCGCTGGCTCTCCTTGGCGGTCTCGATGGTGCCCAGCTTCAGCGCCTCGGCGTTCTTCTTCAGCAGGTCGTTGGTCATGTTGGTCACGGCGCGCTCTGCCTGCATGGCCTGCTGGCTGTGTGCCAGACCCAGTGCCAGCACCATCTGGTTCTTCCACAGCGGGATGGTATTCACGATGGTGGACTGGATCTTTTCTGCCATCATGGTGTTGTTGTTTTGCAGCAGACGGATCTGGGGGCCCATCTGCAGGCTGATATTGCGGGTCAGTTCCAGATCATACAGCTTTTTCTCAAAACGCTCGCACTGGTCGGCAAGGTCGCGGGCAGCCTGTGCGTCCTCCGGCAGGCCGGAGACCTTGGCCTTGTCCATAGCCTGCTGCAATTCGTTGGCACGCACATCTGCCAGCTTTTTCTTGCCGGCAAGAATATACATACTCAGCTCCTTGAAGTAGGCCATGTTCAGCTCATACATCTTGTCCAGCATGGCGATGTCCTTGAGCAGCTGCACCTGATGGGCTTCCAGCATGGACTGGATCTTTTCCACGTTAGTCTCGGTCTTGTCGTACTTGGTCTTGAGGGCATCCAGCTGGCTGGTTTTCTTCTTGAAGAAGCCCATGATGCCCTTCTGCTGCTCCTCGTTGGCGTCAAAACTCTTCAGCTCGCCGATGAGGTCGGTGATCATATCGCCCACCTCGCCCAGATCCTTGGTGGACACCTTGGAGAGAGCGGCTTCGGAGAAATCGCCGATCTTTTTCTGGCAGGCAGAGCCGTACTGCAGCACCTGCTGGCTGTTGGTGATGTCGATCTTCTGGGCAAACTGATCCACCATGGCCTGTTCCTCGGGGGTCAGGCTCACCTGTGCTTCCGGGGCAGGAGCAGCGGCGGGCTTTTCCTCCTGCGGCACAGCAGCGGGGGTGGGGTC
>ERZ1027229.406-NODE-406-length-23108-cov-12.095085_pt1 | contig 23108 bp, 16 predicted proteins | sample MGYA00519245_ERZ1027229 | MGnify/ENA primary metagenome ERZ1027229 (study PRJEB26926, sample SAMN06164466) | human gut metagenome | biome: ENVO:00009003; feature: ENVO:2100002; material: ENVO:00002003 | host: Homo sapiens | place: USA | collected 2012 ...
TACACGTAAGGAGTCGTCGGCAGCGTCAGATGTGTATAAGAGACAGATATTGGATTTATCGATTTTTGTTAAAAATTGCAGAAAATATGTATATGGGAGGGTGTATTTTTTATGCAAAAGAGATGGAAAAAGTTATGTACATTTGCAGTTCTGACCGTTGTCATGATGGGGAGTCTGTTCCCTGCACGTAATGTTTACGCAGCTTATGATTCAAGTGCCAAAGATTCTGTAGTGGCTGTAGCGTTTTATGTGTATGATTATTATGTGTTAAAAAGCCAGTCTACAGGTAAATATGTTCAGAATAGCAGCGGGAATATCTATGTTTACAAAAATTACGGCAGTGGGGTGTATTCCTATGGTTCAGGCTTTTTTGTAGGAAAGAAGACTGATGATGCACAATATCTTGTAACAAACTGCCATGTTATCGATAAGTTTCTGGCAAGTAATGAAGGCGGAAGCGGACTAATAAAAACGGGCGGCACATACAAGATTACTTATAAGAACGGAACCAAAGATACATGTGACATTTATCTGCGATACAGCAAATGTGAGATACGCGTTTATTACGATAAAGAGGATTATGAAGAAGCATATGTGGTTGATAACGGAGATACAGATAAGGTTGACCTTGCCATTCTTAAGATAGGCAAACCAACATCAAAGCGTCATCCATCTACATTAGCATTAGCCGATGAAAAAAATGTCGGAGATACTGTCTATACTTTGGGCTTCCACGGAAATGCAGAAAATCTGCTTTCTGATGCAAGCAGATGGGGACTTGATAATGTTGTAGTATCAAAGGGCAGCATCAACCGCTTTGTTATGGCATCCGGTACCGGAGTAGCACGCATTCAGATAGATGCGACCATACAGCATGGCAACTCCGGCGGTCCTCTTGTTAATGAAGACGGATATGTTGTGGGAATTAACACAAATGGTTACAGTAGTGACGGCAGTGAGGTAAGCTATTATGCCATCAACACCTCAGAGCTTATAAGAATGCTCGACAACAATAAGATTCCTTACGAAATGGGTAAATCCAAAAAGCCTGATGTTAAGCAGATTCTTATTATATCCGGAATTGCGGCTACCGTTGTTATTGCAATAATAGCAGCAGTTATTATAATCGTCAGAAATAAGAAAAAGAAGAAGGCAGAAGGCAACGCAGCCATAAATAATGACAACACAACTGATATAAAGTAATTAAACAGGCTTTTAAAAAAGGAACCCCACTTTGGATAACTCAATTAGGGATTAACGAAAACAACGACAATTTCTAAGCGAAGCCTTTAATCGTAACTTAAAAATAAGAATGATCACACTAGAGTAGAGTATAGACTTACTCCAGTGTGGTCATTTTTATTTTAAACATTTATTCCTTATGTGATTGTTGATAAGAATGTGCCTCAAATTTCAATTTGTCGCAGGATAATGCATAGTCAGCAAAGACTTTTTGTTGTGCCATAGCAACATTTGGAATTTGATAGTTTGGAATTGAATTTTTATCGCCACGAGGCATTTTTAGACCTTTCTTTCCGTCCATCATAAAATCAAAGAAATCATCTTGATATAATGCATAATACACGTATATCGGTAAAAACTTGCTTTCATCAGTTACTCTAAACACAAGAATGTCTGGTGAACATCCACCATTTCGATCGGATAGCCATATTTTTTTAAGATACGGACGAATGTTTGAAACCAGAATGTCATTACAATGATATCCTACAGCAGCAGTAATATTTTCAAAAGTTCCATTATATGTAGTGATTCCTCTTCTGTTTTGTAGCATATTGTCTGTTGTGATATAGGAATCAATAGATAACATCTTAATATCAGCTCTATCAGTGTGAAGTGGTGCAGCAAGTGCTAATTTTGTTCTATCTTCGATGCTCCCAAACATTTCGACAAATTTGGATTTAACCTTCGCAGACTGCTCACTAATAATCGCTTGCTCATCAGCAATTCTCTTATCAATAGCTTCAATTTTATCAACAATTTTCTGCTGTTCAGAAACAGAAGGCACTTGGATGATTAAATTGGCAATTCTCTGCGTAGATGCCCTGTTACTACGTGAAAACCTTTCAAATTCGCCTTCCACTTGAAGTGCTAACGCCATATATTGAGGCAGTATATCATCTGTTTTTATACGCAAAACACCACAGTGGTCAGTCGGATAGAACGGTTTATCAGCAGGCATAATATTTACCATCCAATCACCATCAATCCCCCATAGAATAGACGGTACAGAAAAATCAGTGATATTCTGCTTATCAATTCTTCCAAATTCCTCAAAAACATTTGCACTATATATAGGAATACTACCATTTTCAACTATCTCATCGGAAAGAACACGATTTCCAATGCTTAAATCAAAGAAGTTTTTATCAGATAATCTATAATTTGTAAGCCCTGGAATATCCTTGAGTACTCTTGTCGGAGTGGTCTTAATAGACTTGTTAAATGTTGTCCCAGAAAAATCAAGCATATCCTGTAATCTCAAACGATAGTAGTAGTCGCTAAGATCTTCGACATCAAACTCATCTTCGTCAGAGAATGCATTTCTAATAAGCCCTGCGATAGAATTATTGTCACTGCGGTCAGATGCATTATATAAGCATCCTCCAGCCTTTATTATCTGAATTCCTTCTTGTCCTTTTCTGTTACTCCATTTATATCCAAGAAACTTTTCTTGCTCTTTATTTTCATCTGGAGCAGAAATTATCAGTGTATCTTGGTTATAAACCAATGAGTAATAAAATAATTTTTCTTGTTCAATAGAAAATACATATTCATAAAACTTCTGATTAAACCATTTCTTCTGTTCTGCATCAGATAGCTTTAGGAAAGTTTTTTGCTTGCATTTTTTAACGTATTCTGTTGAGGTTACAAACTCATCATAGTGTTGGCCGAAATAATTATCATCTTTCCAATGAGTATAATCTTCACTCTTGGATAAAAGTTTATCGTAGGTATCCTTCTTTACACCTATTATCTTAAGATATCCTCTTAAGATAGACTCATCTTCCCAACCATCTATATCCGCTTTAGAAAGTATAGCTTCAACACTATCTAAAACCATGTCTGTGCGTTTAGGCGGTTCATTGAATTTTTGCAAGAATAGAATAACTGTATTGGTTCCAGTAGCTCCAAAAGTTTTGCTTCCTAAGGTTGCAATGGCAATAATATTAAAATTCTTAAGAAGAGATTCACGTGCTGAGATAAAACTTTCATTCTCCTTATTTAAGATACTGCTTGGTAGAACTACAGCAGCAACACCATTTGGTTTTAATAACTGTGATATTCTTTCTACAAATAATGTTTCTATCTCTGAACCATCATTTGAAATTTTTTCTAAAATATCCAGCTGATTATTTGATAACTTCAAGTGAGGCTTGAAGGCCTTTACTGAGTACGGAGGATTAGCCACGAGAATATCAAATGATTTTGGAGTTATCTCTTTATCAGGATAATTTTCAAGTCCATCACCAAAGATTATATTTCCGTCTCCTGCACCATGCATGAACATAGAAATTTTAGAAACTCTTGCTAATCTATAGTCTTTTTCAATACCGAATATTTTTTTCTCTACCCATTGATTAGATGAGTTTTCACTATTATTTATGGCATTAGCACAGACCTCTACCGCTTCAAATCCCTCCGTTAAGAAATGACCAGCTCCACAGGCATAATCAATAACTTTAGGATATTCAATGCCATCAGCTTTTGTCATTATTTTTTCTAAAGGAAGACTATCCCAAATAAAGCGTGTAATAGGAGTAGGTGTAAAAAATTGACCTTCATTCTGCTTAAAGCCTTTATTCAGCAATTGTTCAAACAAATCACCGAGCATCTGCACATCTGCAGAGCCAATTATTCTATAATTTTGAAAGAGCTGTACCATCTCAACTAAAATTTTTCCATTTTGATAGAAAAGTTCTTCATTATGAACATCTTTAAAAGCAAAGTCATTATTTGTATAAAATTTGAGAATACGAAGTGTGTTTTGGAGTTCTTCAATCATTTTTACTCGTTTCTGCTTCGTATATTGTTTCACAAGATTTTCTGCATAGTCATCAGACACATAGAAAATCTCTTCACGCATAAATTTCTCCATACCTTCCTTATGAAGTCTTTGGAGTCTATCCTGTAGTGATTCATATGTATCCGTACCAACTTTATATTGAAATTCAACTATATCATTATCTGTTTTTTGTATTTCATCTACTAATTTGCAAATGAATAAAGCTATAAGACGGTTGAATGCATTTTCTTTGTCTGAAACATTATTGTGACGTAGAATCTCTTCAAAGCGATTTACTATCTTGTCATTTTCAGAGAAATCTTTTAGGTCCTTTTTCCTTAGAGGTTTTACACCAATATCATAAGCAACCGAATCATCTCTAAAAATGATATCTCCACTAAATCTCTGTTCATATGTTTCTTTCCACGCATCATAAAGTTCTGAAGCCGTGTGTGCATCCTTATAAAGAAGAATGGTAGCATCTTTCCTCGCAAGATTTAAAATATTCTCATCATCTGAACAATCGATGCTATCTGTTGTATATTCAATGTCATTGCTACTATTAATATTTGATGCATATAATACTAACCATCGACAACCTCGCTCCTGCTGCCAATAAGAAATCAACTGTCCACCATCTGAAAGAATGTTTTTCATTTCTTTGTTATATTCGACACCAAATGTTTTACATTCAACAATGAACAGCATTTTTCCATTTTGATTAGATACACAAATATCTGCTCGTCCACTTTTTTGTTCATGACCAAGTGTCCAAGTACGCTCAAGCTCAATATTTTCAGGTCTGTACCCCTTATCAAGAAGTCGGTTAACGCATTCTAACACAACAAAGTTTTCTGGCTCAGAGAAATTTGTTGTAGTTGCTACATTAACCTTAAATCCTTTATCTTCTGGATAAATTATTTTTTCATTTCTAAAATCCACTATGACAGAGCAATCAGAAAGCGGATAGTTTTTTTCGTATTTATCTTTAGAAGTATCACTAAAACCTGCTGACTTTAGCATATTCTTCAAATTAGACTTTGTTATCATTATAGAGTTCCTCCAACTTTATAATTCAGCCATGCTTCTTCCACATCTACGTAAGGAAGGTTGTTCTTTTCGCAGTAGGCTTTAATATTTTTCATAGCTTTAATATTAGGTCTGGCTTTTCCTGCTTCCCATCGGTTAACAATTGAAAAGGCCACACCAACAATCTCAGCGAACTCTGTTTGTGTTAACAGTGCACGTTCCCTGAGTTTTTTTATTTCTTCCGGAAAATTCATTTCTATTTTCTCCTTGATTTTGTGTGCATCAATATAGCGTTATTACAACAAATAAATATGAATTTTTCTACCCTCCGGTCATAGGCTCGGGGAATTTTTTATTTTCTACCGGAATTACTATCACTAAATCCCCTTAGAAAGTTAGAAAGGATAAATCAAAAAGTTTCGTCAAAATCTCCCTTATATCTCCAGTGGTAAGTGTAGAACAAAAAATATCTGTTCCAACCGGGATTTCATCTATTTCAACTACTTATGGAATTAGAGGGGTTCGATTTAAAAAGTTTTTTCGCTTATGGACAGGAGGGTTAAATTTCAACATTTTCTTTTGCTCATGAATATCTTGCTGATTTACTTCTTGCCGGCATATCTCAGTTATTAACTGTAGTAGTAGCTGATAAAATGAATCAGAGACAATTCATCAGAAGCTTAAAATCTTTCATAGCCTAGGACTTACCAACTCAATAAAGCCAGAGGCTTATTAAAGTGCGCCTAACCCTTAAAGTTATCCACTTTTTATCATTAATTTCATGCTTGTCACGAATTCTTCCTTGTTTTTAATCAGAATTGCAAACGAGCTTAGCGAGTTTCGCAATTACCTATTAACTTATGTCCTTACATACCTCTGATTTCTGCTATTTGGCTTGTCAGGTATTGTCATACGAATCAAATTCATCTCAATTGCCGGGTGAAGATAATATCCCTTATCTTGCGTATTATCTTACGCATTATCTTCCTCTATTATACGTGTTTTGCCGCCAGAATTCAATTTTTCTTATTTCTTTCCAGCTCCTCATACAGCCCTTCATAATTACTGATTCTGTAACATCTCCATGTATCGCCGTATATGACCTGACACTTATCATTCCGGAAATACCATGATGCCTGTGTTCCGTCCTGATAATATACCCTCACTGTCTGTTCCGGCTCATTATCCCCGATTTTGTCAGACACCTCAAACGGCTTAACCTGTCTGCCCTCTATATCCTTAAGCTTCGTATTGATAACATAGCTTTCATTGAACGGCAGGTGAGCATCGGTATCAGACGGATAGATTATATAATCCGGCATTTTGCCGCTTACGCCCATATCATGTGCAACATTGACCACAAATGCTGCATTGGAAAGCCACCATACCAAAGTTATTACAACAATCAATACTGCCATCCCCAGTGACAGTACTGCCATCACAACTGACCCTGTGTTTTCTTTCATTTAATTATCCCCCTATGTTCTCATTTTTCCTTACCACAGCTCCCACCAGCAGCGCAGCGCCCGCACCTTCATTGGCAAATCTCAGCACCTTTTCATCCTTCACTCTCTCCAGCCTGAGCCATAATGTAGCCACGGCTTCACTGTTGAAGCTTTCATTGTCCATCTGATGCCTTTCACGCTCCTGCAATTCAGGCATATAAGAGCATTCCTGCGGCAGCCTGATTGCGGCAGTACACTCATCCCCCGGCTTAATCTGCGACATGTCGCTCATAACCTCTGCACGGCTTATGCAGCCTCCGTCCTTACCACGGAACTCTGCCAGTAATCTTACCCTGTCATATACGCAGGCAAAGCCCCGGTTGGCTATCCTGACATTTATATATATACTGCCACCGCCTGCCTGTGTCTTACCGCCTGTATCTTCTGTGTCCGGGCTTACCGCTGTATCAGTCACGACAAATCTGTACCCAAGATGCGTGCCTATATAGTCATAGCCATTGTCATAGCCATAGTCATAGCCGTTGTCATAGCCATTATTACTTCTCCATTTATCAAGGACTGCCTTGTCATACTGTCTGTTAAGATATGTAATATGCATATTGGCAAGCTCTTTTACCGCGTTATCATAATCATTAAGCGGATTGTCATGTATGGCCTCTCCTCCACAGACCGCATAAGTGCAGACTTCATCCTGATAATCAGCCCATACCGTGCGCCCTCCGGCATAAGTACACATATCATCCTCCGATGAAAGTATCGCATCATTGTATAGTGCCGGACGCAGAATGTCTGTGTCCATATATGCGTTATCTGTGTCCGTATCCGCGTTACCTGTACCCATATACCGGGTAAGATATTTCATAATAAATATGTGCTGCATCGGTGTTCTCACTGCTATCCTCACCTTGTTCCCGCATGCAGACACAAGGGTCTCATACAGCTCACAGACTGCATTTTCCGAAAGAAACTTTGAGTCATGCATCTCGCCCCAGCTTCCGACAAATATTCCCTGATGCACAATTATGTTATCTGCGTGTGCGGCGATTACAGGGCCTAACTGACGCATGTGCCCGGCTACATTTTTAATAAGGGACGGCTCATGCTCCATCCCTTTTCCTTCAGTGTCATATGTAATTCTTAATATCACTTCACGGCTGTGCTTCTCAAACCACGTAAGAATACGGTCTGCACGGTCAAGTTCCGCATCCGTGAACGGTGAGCCTGTCCCAACTCCCGGCTGTCTTCTGCCTATATCAATGCGCACAAGCGCAATAACATCCCCGTCGGCAAGTGACCATACAAGATTATCAAAATCCGGTTCTTCGCTTATCACAAACGGATAAAGACCGTACCAGCCCTTAGACGGATTGCCGTCATAATCCGTGCTCTCTTTGCCGAACAGCTTTTCAAATGTAATTAATGAATTACTTCTTCCAGATAAGCACATCCTCTTCTCCCGCCCGCTTTTCTTCTCCAAGCACTTTGTCACGCAAAAGCACCGCAAGTATGCTGTACGTCATTCTGAACATATACATGACCGGCTTAAGTCCCGAATGCATGCTCTTGCCGAACTGTCTCTGATGCATGACTGCCGGAATCTCAACTATTCTGTATCCGCACAACAGCATGTGAAGTATAATGTTGGCATCAGGATATTTGTCATCAAACCTGTTATACCTCGAATAACTCAAAAACGTCCTGTAATTCAGTCCCTGAAGCCCCGTTGTCGGATCCTTAATCTTTCTTCCTGTTCCGCACCATATCATAAAGCTGAACAGGCTGTATGCAAACTTCTTAACCGCAGAGACCTTGAACGGTGAGCTTCCCGGAAGGTATCTTGAGCCAAGAACTATATCCGGATAATGTCCGTCACTGTCAGGTGTCTTAAGTGCGTCATATATTGTTTTTATGTTGCATACGTCATGCTGTCCGTCCGCATCCATCTGTATCACATATCTGTATCCCCTGCGCACGGCATATTTGTATCCAAGCTGGAGTGCACTTCCGTACCCAAGGTTAAATACATGTGTAACAAGCGCAAACTTACGCTCACGGACAATGTAATTAGTATTATCAGATGACGAGTCATTGATGACAAGAGTATCCGCATAATCCGTCACATGCATATTTTCCAGTGCATCAAGCACCGTAGATATATTCTTTTCCTCGTTATATGCCGGTATAATTACCAGCAGATCTTTTTCATCACAGCAGCTCATATATATGCTCCATATCTTCGATATTATTTATCTTCTTTTGGGATGCAGCCAATGCCATCCGTTCTGCCTTCTCAGGATTCTCTGTAAGCTCCTGTATGGCATCAGCTATTTTGCCGGGTGTATATTCAAATAGTATACCGTCAACACCATTTTCTATCTGTTCACGATTACCGCTACAGTCAGATGCCGCTATTACGCAGCCAAGCACCTGTGCCTCCTGAATTGCTATGCTCTTTCCCTCAAATCTTGTCGCGTGTACATAGATATCTGTCTGTGCATAATACGGATACGGATTGTCACATGCACCGAGAAGCACAAAATCCTTCTCAAGTCCCGACTTCTGTATCTGTCTGCTTATGTCATCACGAAGCGGCCCGTCACCAAGGACATACCATCTTGCCTTAACGCCGCGCTCCTTAAGTATCTTCATGGCTTCAACGGCAATATCATAGCCTTTCTGGTAGGTTATCCTGCCAACTGTGAGAAGCCTGATTCCGTCATAATCATCCGTAAATCCGCCCTCAGCCTTTGCACGCTTTTTAATATCCTCTGTATTGAGGAAATTGTGGAACACTCTCGTCTTATCCGCATACTCAGGATATACCTTGAGGAAATTCTCCCTAACCTCATCAGATACCGTAAATATCCTGTCAAGCCTGGCATAGCAGCCCCCATCAAGCTTCCTTGTATAGCCTGATTCTGCATAGTCTATATGCACAAAGCCTGCCTTGTGTTTCGCATTAACATAATCAGCCGTATAATATGTGGAGCCTCCCTCAAGATATGCAACCGCAAGGTCAAATTCTTTATCAAACCTGTCAGCGGTATCCGCAAGCACACGCCACATAAGCTTATCCGTCTGAAATCTTCTATCTCTTATCATTGCAAATGCATTCGACACAATATAACCAAAATCCCTGAACAGCCCGCCTCTTAAAAGCAGCGCCCCAAGAACCGTCTTTATCATGTTAGACCTGCCTGCCTTTGCAAGCACAGATATATCACAGTAACGCTTATTAAGCACAGTCACATGCGTGGGAACCTCATGAATCATCTCCCCCTGAGCCATAAGCACATACAGATACAGCTCATACCGGCTGCTGTCAAACATATTCATAAGTGCAAGCAGCGCTTTCTCTGCCCCCGCCTGTCCCATTGTATTAATTACAAACAATATGCTTTTCTTGTTATTAACATGCTTATCATCAATCATAGCTTTGTTATATCCTTACCGGTAATCTCCCTTAGCTCTGCAAGAATCCTCTCATTCTCCTGATTCAGAAGTGACACCTGCATCGCAAGCTCCTGATTGCGCCTTGTCAGAAGTGAAACAGCAACTGACAGCTTGTACATAACAGCAACCAGCATAAAAAATGCCACAAACAGCACTATATAATCTGAGGAGCATACAACACTGCTCCATCCGTACAGCCCCGGTACAGTTGAACATATAATTATAAGAATTCCGGCTGCTGCCCAGCTTAGCCCGATTCCTTCAGTAACCTTTCTCCTTGCATATGATGCAAAGCTCAGTATGATAAGGCCGATTCCGACACATACCATTATCATTCTCAATATAAATGGTGTCATCGTCCCTGCTCCTTTCTCAGATATGCAATACCGGACGGTCTTCTCGCCCTCTTCCTCTTAAGTATACTTCCGCGGCAGAATATATGGTAATCTATATTCTTTTCAATCCACCTTAACCTGAAATACGCATAAGTCCAGCCTGCAAGTGCTCCCGCAAGAAGTCCTGAACCGTACCACATTCTTGCAAACTGCGCCGCAATCACACTGCCTGCCGCCGTAAAGATAAAAAATATAAGTGCGGTTCTTAACGCCCCCGTTACGTCCTCAAAATAATACAGGAAAATAAACGAGCAATACATTATAAATACAATAAAATACGCGGCTGCAAGCACCGGATATATCGTCATTACAAGTCCGTTAAATCCAAATCTGTCAAGTACGACGCTGAATACAAGATACATGACAACCGAGATTATGAACTGTACCCTGACAACACTCATAATCTCATTGACAAGCGTACCAAACATCCTGTTTTTCGTCTTTTCAATATCTATATAACGTCCGCCTATTACCGCCTCTGAATATTCTTTATACGATTTGTGAAAATGCATCTCTACATTTGCCATAAAGATAACACTTGTCGAAATATTTGTAAACATCGCGATAAATGATGCCAGATCATAAGACTGCGCATACACAAATGTATCAAGCACATGTGTCCCAAGCTCTGAACCCCAGAACACGAAATTATGCACATAAAGCCCCAGTGCATATAATGTATTGGCTGCTGTCAGCTTCCTGAATCTTCCGATATATTGGATAAGCCTGCCGTAATTGCGGCTGCACATTCCAAAATACTGTCTTAAAGCCGCCAGTGCCAGACCTCCGGTTATACAAAGTCCTGCATCAATCGAAATCAGCATTGATATCTCAGCCGCTGCGCCTGCGGCATAGCGAAGGATCAGCGAAAGTACAACTGCAAGTGCCATGCCGATGAGATAGAAAAGCATTATCTTCTCATAAGTCTTACATATCGAAAGATAATTCATTGTGTAAAATACAAACACAAGTACCATATATCCTATATATCCAAGCATTATGACCGCCGGTGCAACCTTCCCCACGGCAAGTGCGTGTATTACAAATGCAAGGCCCGGAACGGCAGCAATCACCATATTAAGCGCAAGGCCGGTATAATAACACGGCATTATATCACCGAATTTCTCCTCAAATATAATATCTGACATAAGCTTTGATATTACCGCACCCAAAGGTGAAGACGCAAGCATCGCAAATATAAATATATAGAGCGTTGTACACAAAAATACCTCTTTTGTTATATACGGAAGGCCGTAGAAGCCAAGCAGCTTTTCCATAAGAAGAATTGCCGCCATGACAACAACCATCGGTGTTATTGTTATCGCCGTACTATAGCCCATTCCTGCTAAAGCTGTAACAATGCTTCTCTTTTCAAATAATTTGTTAAGTCTGACACCTATTCCTGCCATTGCTCTCCATCCTGTCCCATTACTCAAATTGCGAATACAGCTCACGATAAGTCTTACGCATATCCTCCAGCCGGTAGCCCGACATCACGCGCGCATAGCCGTTATCACCCATAGCCAGCCGAAGCTTCTCATCAAGCGCAAGCTTAGTTATCGCTCCTGCTATCTCTTCCATGTTCATTATATGTGTGACGATTCCCGCATCACCGTAATCGTCCTTCTCACCGTGTATCAGTCCGTAGCAGTTACCTACATCCGTTGCTATCACCGGTTTGTGTGCCGCGAAGCTTTCAAGTATCGTAAGCGGCTGACCCTCACTTATGCTCGTAAGTATTGTAAAGTCCATCCTCCCGATATATTCATCTACATTTACACGCCCTGTAAACACAACATCCTCAAGCTGCATATTTTCAACAAGCTCGTAGCATTCCCTTGCATACTGCTCATCCTCATCGCACGGTCCCATAATCCAGAGCTTCAGCATGGGAACCTTTGCCTTGGCATATGCAAATGCCATAATCAGTGTCTTAACATCCTTAATCGGAGTAACCCGAAGCACCGCGCCGATATTAATATATCTGTCATCCGGAGCCCTGCCTGCAATATCTGCGAATCTGCCTGTATCTATTCCGTTAGGAGTTATGACAGCCTTATCTTCAGGACATCCAAGCTCTATCTGAAGCTCCTTTGCATGTGCATACAGGGATGTAACTATATCCGCACGCTGATAAGCCGCATATGACATTTTTCTGAACTGTTCAATCCACAGATTCTTGAACTCCGCAGCAAGCCATTCCGCTTTGATAAGCTCCTCTTCACGCTCTCTTGTATATATTCCGTGCTCGGATACTATAAGCCCGCATTTATAGCGGTGCTTAGCCATACATCCGAGGATTCCCGCATAGCCCGTAGCTACACAGTGGTACAGGTCTGCCTTCGGAATATCCGATGCCAGCGTAAAGAAAAGCGGCAGATACATCGAGCGCATCGTCCATAAGAAATCCGAAAATATCATATTGCCGTATCTGGCATTATAGCAGTCTCTCACGGCGCTGAAAAAATCAGGTCCCATAAGCAGCTCATCTATGGACAGCCTGTGCCCTGCAAACATATCAAACAGCGTATCCCAGTCCGTATTCTCATTCATGACAAGCCCGTACAGCGCATTATACTGTTTTCTTGTAAGCCGTCTTTTCTTAGGCTTCATCCGCCCCCACTCAGCATCCTCAAGATACACCTCTCGCACCTCAACAACATTGTCCGGAAGTGTGTATTTGAACCTGCCGCTCTGTTCTCTGTTGGAAATAATCGCAAGTATTACGAATTCATATTCAGGAAATGCCTTAATCATGCTGTTTATCCATCCTGATACGCCACCTACCACATACGGATAACAGCCCTCGGCAACCATACATATTCTCATGCTTTCCCTCTCTTCCAATCTGCTGCCTTTCATGCTTTTAATCAGTATACCTCAACGCGTCCGCATCCTTAAGCTTAACTGTGAATTCCCTCTGCTGTGCTGATATAAGATACGCACCGTCCTCTATCTTTTTAAATGAACCGCCATCAACGGCTTCTATCTCTTCTCCGTGCGTCCTCAGAACATAATATGTCACATCCCGGGCTTCATTCTGCAATCCGCTCTGCGTCTCATCCTGTACTCCCGCAAGAGTTACCCTTATCTCATTGCCGTCACGCACACTGCTGCATCTTACCGCCATAAATCGTCTTACGCGGCTGTCAGTCTCAGATACCGTATTCTTGTCAAATGCGCCATAGCTTCCAAGATATCCGTCAAGATTGATTGCAAAGTTCTCATACACATCACTCCACTCAGGCGAATTGTCATCCGGAGCAAGAACATCTGTCATATCAAGCGTCACCGACGAATACCCCAGCGCCGTCTCTATACACCGATTCTTAAAATCATTCATATATGAATAATCCAGCCCGTCATTCGTGGTACGTAGCTCTGTAACATTACTGCTAAGATATGTAAAAAGCCGGTCTGTCGCATCATAATCCGTAACAACCGTGCGGACATCCTTAAGCAGTGACGTCTTAAGCAGGCTCATGGTCTTATCCCTGCCTGACGCATTTATATACATGGATACCAGCCGGTAATCCGGTACATTTCTTCTAAATGTATCATAATCGGCAACTATCTTCTGTCGCATCGTTGAATCCTGAAGGTTATACGCCGCCCATCCCGCTTCATCTCCATTCTCCCTGAACAGCCTGAAATAGTACTCAAGTTCATCAGCATCCGGACCGGCACTGTCCTTATAATTATACTGCGGAGTGACCATATAAGTCACCTTTGCCCCAAGCCTGTTGGTAAGCCCCGACAGGTTCGGCCAGATAATATCGCGCATAGCCTCTGTCATGGTTCTGCTGTAGCGTTTTTTCATCTGCTCACTGTTCTCATCCGCAAATGACGGATAATTGACCGCTATTACACTCTGTGAATTCACGACAGGATATATTATACTTCCTTCTGCCTCGTAAAGCATTGCGGAATATATTCCAAGTGCCGTATTACTCTGCGCATAGTCGGCATTTATCGCAAATATGCAGGATTTGTCAGTTCTGTAGCGCCATATTATACATGGTTCGTCCTCATTGGCAATCTCGCCGTACATATCATCATGTACGCCTGCCATATATACCTTGCTTCCAGCCTTAAGTGCATACCAGGCAACTTTGGTCTGCATATCCTGATATTTCTCTTCTTTTTCATTGTTGGCAATATACCACTTCTCACCGCCGAGCAGGAATCCATCAAACAGCCTTATCCCCCTGATTGCGGCGTTGTCATGCACAACCTCCCTTATACCGAGGAGTGATGACAGACGCTCATTGGATTTTATCGTATCCGCAGAAGGAAGGCTGCAAAAAATCACGGTACAGCCTGTATTGACAATACGTTCAATATCCTCTGTGTATCGCGCATAATTAATCCCTGCGGAATCTATAAATATAACCTCCGGCATATGCTGTGATGCCGGGCTGTATGATGAAGGGTCATCAACGTAGATTATATTTTTGCCGTAATATGAACACCACTGCTTAATAACACGCCCTGTATCCGATGATGCACTTCCGCTTCCTATGACAACGCCATAGTCATTCGCATCAGACACAGCCTGAGCTCCGTCATTCGTCTGTATTGCCGTGTTCTGTGTAAGCCCTCCGGCTGAATCCGCATAGGGGTTAGTTCCGTAATCGTTATAAAAATTTTTCATAAATTCTGAGAACTGGAACATAAAAAGTACCAGAAACATTATCAGCGTAATTGCCAGAAAATTTCTTCTTGAAACCATTGCTCATCACCTAATCAATCGCAAGATTATACAGACTGTATGGATTCTGCTTCAGCCTGTAGCAGACAAATTCATCATCCTCATAATATACCGTCATCTCATCCGGGTACAGCTTCATGAATTTCTGCGCCCAATAATACATTTTGGACATGATCACCCATCTGTTCTCGCCGTAATAAACTGTTATTCCGCTTCCGACAGGCGTGCTTCTTGCCGCGCCCTCTTCCGACACCATCTGACCGCTGCCTGCATACGGATGCAGATAATCGAGAGGTCTTTTCTCAATGTAAAAATATACATACTCCGTATTAATCGTAATGCTTCTGTTATCATGCTTACTTTCGCGAAGATGCACAAATGTTATCGGCTCATAATGATATCCGTGTCCGTACAGCATCCGCAGCTCATCATTGGCAGATACTATCGTCCACGTATTATCTTTGTTGTCATGTATGATATTGGTAAGACACGTTATCGCTCCGTTAGTTTCAAGTCTTGATGTTGTAAACGGCTGTCTCACCAGATTATATCCGAAGCCAATCGCAATAACCGCAATACCTGCTGCAAGCGATAACAGATTCGCAATCCATTTTTTCCTGAATACTCCACCAAGCAGAACGCACGGAATATCCACAATAACACTCATTAATATTGTAAGCAGATAAGCGTAGTAAACCCTTGCCCTGTTATAATCCATAAGCTCAGGAAGCCCAAGCCTCTTAAGCGATACGAGCACAAGCATGAGAACCGACATTGCAGCAACTGATACAAGCACCGCACCATACTGCGTGACATTATACCCTGCCACATATCTCCACCTGTGGAATATCAGCATCAGAATGCCTGTCAGTGCTGCCAGCGCCGCACACGCAAGCACCGCCGGTAAGAAATAATCAATCATGAATCTGAGCACGTTGGCTGTAAGACCGGCATCTATATTTTTGTATGCTTTTGTAAGCAGGGCTGCAATTCCACCTGAATTGCTGCTATTGCCACCCACGTTTCCGCCTGAATTGCTGCTATTTTCTGAATTGCTGCCGCTCTGCGAAGTCTGACTGCCTGCTGTCGGAGACGAATCCGAATTGCCACCTGTAGCAGATGCACCCTCACTGCTGCCTGCCGCAGCATTACCCGTGTTGCCGTCCGTTACTGCCTTAGTCTCCTTCTCCTCCTGCGCCTCCTTATCAGCTTCCTTATTAACATCTGAAGACGTAGTTGAATTCTGGGACGCTTTGCCGAGGATTACATTAATTCCCCAGCCTATCGAGCCCTGAAGCGGCTTGCCATGTGCAACCGCAATCCCCATCGGAAGTACTCCTATTATCACGGCGGCAAGCACTGTAATAACAATCCTTCCGAGATACCGCGGTCTGAAAAACCTGAATGCAAAGCCGATCATTATTCCGGCACAGAATATTCCGGCTATTACCGTATCATAAAAATGCACTGCAATCGTCATGGCAAAATTGAGTGCAAAGCCCACAAGATACCATGAAGAATCGACATGCCATTTTTTCTTGAGAAGCCCTTCATCAATCTCTGTCTTACGCGCTTCAAAAAACTTTATTGCAAAGTAAACTGCCGGAAGTATAAACAGCATACCGTATTCCTGCGGAAGTGCTCCGAGATATCTCCTCGTACATTCAAGATTGTATATGTCATACCCCGCATATACCAGACATCCGGCGTATGCCGCATATCTTGAACGGCAGATGCCCTTTATGAAAAGCAGCAGCATTATATAAATATAAAATGTCTGCGTGAATCCGAACACTCTCAGAAGCACGTATGTATCAATGCCAAATACCTTGTGCATGTAGAATATAATGCAGTGATACCCGAACGGATACACGCCCGCCGCAAATATATTATTCTCGTCCATTGCATTTATCCAGTAATTGTGTACCGGAAGGTCTGAGAACGCATAACCGTACAGATTGGCATAATTCTGACCGTACACCCACACAAGACATGCTGCCAGTGTTGCAAATAGCAGTGTTTCTATAAGATTATTCTTTACGAATGAAAATATTTTCCTGATAAGGCGCCCAAACTGCGTGTATAAAGACCTAAACAGCATTTTAACAAATGTTTTGAACCCGATAATTCCCTCAAGCCCCTTATGAAGCACCGTAAGTCCGGCAATTATACGTTCAAGCACTCTGTTCAGTTCCTCATTCTCAGATACCTTTCCTTTTCTGAGAACCTTTATGATATATGCAAGTGCAGCAATTCCTACAGCAGCCGTAATCAGCGTTATGCGGTTTGCAATATGCATAAGCTCAAGAGCAAACACTATGTGCATTATATAGAAATTACCAATTGTAAAATATACCATGAACCGTTCCAGCGCTCTCCTGTCACGTACTTTTCCGTGAAAAAACAACGCCGGTATGCCCACCGTAATAACAGAATACAGTGCAAATATTCCGGTCATCTGTAATATTGTAAGCATTGTCATTGACATCTTAAAATCCGAGCTCCATTTCTGCCATTTATATTTGTGCCGTTTATCAGTTAAAAACCCTTATCAGCTCAAGAGTCTCTTTGTCTATAGTAATCTGCGACCTGCGCAGACCCTCCATTGTCTCAAAGAACTTCTCTCTGTCTCTTGCTTCATAATAAAGCTTAAGCATGCATTTGTAAGGAATCAGGCTGTCCGGATATTCCGAATTACCGACCACGCACCAGCGCTCAGCCCTGTCATATTCCTTCATCTCAGTAAGCCTCATGCTTATCATTCCGTAATATTCAGGCGTGAACTGCGATTTGTCAGCCGCATATAGAACCGCACCTATCTCATCAAGCATATCCGTATATGTCTTCTGCTCCATACCGGCAAGCACCTTCTGCTCAAGCACCGTATTCATATAATCTATCGCCATACAGCAGTATTTTGCACAGTTTTCATCCCTTTTTCCGATTTCGATATAAATCCTGCGGACAGTATCCCTGAAGCTGCCGAGCTCATCACGAAGCGCCGTTGCCGCATAATGTGAGGTCTCTGAATCCTCACTGTTAAGTGCAAGCGATATCGCGGCAAGTGATTTGCTTATATCACCGCGCAGGACATTCAGCATCAGCGTTCTTAAGCTTCTGTAGTCACTGACGGCAACTGCCTCCTCAAATGACGTTATGTTAAGCTCTCTCTCCTCATCAGCCCTGGCAAATGTCTCTGCTCTGTCCTTACTGAATACAACATCCGACAAATCCGCGTCTTTTCTGAAAAATATCCTTCCGGTAACAAGTGCAGTGATGTAGCATACAAAGCCCGCAACCGGACACAAAAGAAACATTGCCGACAGAAGCAGGTATCTTTTTCTTCCTCCGGGTATGTGCTGTCTTATCTTGGTATTAGGCACAATAACCAGCCCCCACACCAGGAACGCAAGCGTACATATGCAGTTTACCGCCAGTATTATTATCAGCGTATACGAACTCATGCACCCATCTCCTCAGGTATCTCATATTGGTAGCCCGCCTCGGCAATTCTGTGTTCAACATACCGCATGCCGTCAGCGTCCGTGCTCGCAAGCATTATATACAGGCATCCGTCTCCGGCATCCCCCATATAATCGGTATTACGGATAATACGTTCAAGGCTCTCTCCGGCTTTGGCAATCCCGCCGTCCCCCGCGTCAACCTTTATAAATGAACATTCTGCAAGCCCTCTTCTGCGTGCATTAACAAATGCCCCTGCAAGCGATGTAAATGCATCCTTCTCAAGAATATGTGTGCCGCTTATATATCTCTGCCCCGCAAGAATACTCATATATCTGTCTGCACGCACTACCGAATTCTGCGTCAGCGAGCCTATTATCTTAAGCCTGTTTGCCATGCTCAGATTCATGCGTTCAAACGGAATATCCCACAGCATGACAATAAGCTTCATAACTCCCTCTGACCTGATTGCAAGAGCCATCATAGGAAGCCCCTCCTCAAGCCTTCTGTTCACAAATACCCTGTCTGCGGCAAAATCCTCATACATGTTCTTATATGACCTGAACTCTATAGAATTGCCGAGCTGTCTGGCCGACTTTGATGTAAATGATATCAGGCGCGCGAAGTTCTCATTGGACACCGTGTATATGGCTACATCACGGCTTTCCATAAGCCTTGACACAACCTCAGCGGCATAGAACAGAACCTCCTCAGGCTCGTATTTGTCAAGTGAGGACGTAATCTCATATATCTTACCCATGCTGTCACTCTGGTTGACTATCTGACGCTCCATCTCATTCTTAAGCTTTACGTTGGTTCTGTTTATCTCCTCAATGTCCCTGAGCCTGTGCTTAAGGTATTCAATCTCATCGTCCTTATCCCTCTTAAGCACAACGAGCCGGTCTCTCAGATATCCTACCGCAAGTCCGAGTATTACAAGCTGCGCTATCCATACATAAGTATTGTAATCAACAATTACCTCAAGGCCGCTCTTAGTATACATCTGCCTGAAGCAGTATCCGGCAACCGCAAGTATCGCAGAAAATGTTGCCTGCTGCTGTCCGTATATGATTGCAAACAGAAGCACATACAGAAGATAGCTGTCGAGCTTTCCGAAGAACTGGCTTCCCACCGCCCTGTTATTAATCATGAAAAATGGTATAAAGCATATCATATTTTCAATAAACGGAACAAATGTCTTAAGAATGGACTTAAGAGATGCTGCTATCTGCTGCGACCTGCTCAGCTGCTCCGCCTTTTTTGTGATGTATCTTCCCGGATTCTTATTAACCGCCTTAATTACCGCCTCTGCGCACTCCTTTGTGCCTGAGAATATTGCAAATGTAAACTCCTCGGCATAGTCATGCACCTCAAGCTCCTCAACCCATATGACATCCTCTGAATCGTCATATACTACAGGAACCCTTCTGCCAAAGGCTGCATTTATCATATCAATCATATCACTGTACGATATGTGGCTGTTGGTAGTTACGGTATACACCGGATATCTGCACTTTTCTGCTGTAAATATATTATAGAGGAACCATACAGCATCCGGCAGTGCAAGCAGTGATACATCCGTGCCCGGGCAGTGAATCTGTCCGTCCTCAAGCATCTCAACACACGCTCTTGAACATACATCCCGTACCTCCTGCGCATTCTTCGGCACAAAGCAGATATTCTCAGCTCTTGCAACTATTATATCCATTCCGGTTGCAATCCTGTAATTGGCACATGTTGTCTCACCCTGACGCACCGATCTTGCCTTGATAACTGCAGCATTCTCCTGCGATGCCTGAGTCATATCTGCCCTGTATACCTCCTCAGAGGACAGATATACAAACCTTCCCCGTCCGAGCCTTGAATATGCCGCAAGCATGTTGCCAAGCGCTGCCGTGTAAGCCACCTGTGCATCCTCAAGTCCGTTCCAGTCAAACGAATCATCATATGCCCCCGCAAATATCGTAAGATCCGGCATTATGCTCTCAAACACATCCTTCATGCACGTGTTGTCATACTCAAATATATATTTTTCATATACATGCCTGTAATGCGTACGCTTACTGCTCATCAGGGCAAATACCCTGTGTCCTTCCTTATTAAGCTTATCGGCTATCGCGCCTGTAATCCTGTTCGCATCACCAATCAATAATACTTTCATTATTCCACCCGATTAAATGTTGAGTTATATTCATTATTCCGGGGCAAAAACCCCGGCTGTGCTGCAAGCTGCCTGACAAATGCATTGACATCTGCCAGCGCCTCTTCTACTGATATACCATACTCCGAAGCAAGCTGCATTGCAATCTCTTCTGCCGTTTTATTCCCGATAAATCCCCTGAATATCTCCGCACCGCTGTCATTGACCGGAACCGGAGGCGTATATCTGTCAGGTGTCTGCGCACATTTTATTATCCACCATGTTCCTGCCGCATGCTCCAATGCATATTCCGAATTAAATGCCATAATTACCAGTCCCTCTGTATCAAGCTTTATTGTGCATATTGTATCATATTCGGACCGCATTTGTATATTACTTGTCAATTGACAATGCATGATGTTTTTTATAGTATGATATGAGTATCAGATGCAGATTTTGCACTCCTATTCATGCATCTGGATTACTATATTGGTGAGGATTTCAGTTTATATGGAAAAACGTGAATTAAATGACGATGAAAAATATATGAAGGAAGCCATAAAGCAGGCGCGCAAAGCCTACAAAATCGGGGAATCTCCCATCGGCTGTGTGATTGTGTATCAGAATAAGATTATTGCCCGCGGCTACAACCGCCGCAATATCGACAAGACTACTCTCGGACATGCCGAGATTACGGCAATCAGAAAGGCAAGTAAAGTTATCGGTGACTGGCGCCTTGAGGACTGCACAATATATGTCACTCTTGAGCCATGCCAGATGTGTGCCGGTGCCATAGTTCAGGCAAGAATTCCCCGCGTTGTGATTGGCGCCATGAACCCCAAAGCCGGATGTGCAGGCTCAGTCCTGAATCTGCTTGAGATACCGCAGTTCAACCACCAGTGTGATGTAGAACGCGGCGTACTTGCAGACGAATGTTCCGGACTTATGTCATCATTTTTCAGGGAACTCAGGGAGCAGAAGAAAAAAAACGACAATTAAAAACAAATTGCAGCTTGTGTTTTACCATACGCTGCTCTGCTACAATCAACTCAAAGCATATATTCTGCAATTCAACAACGTAAGTTGATCTAATCTATATAAGCTAATGTTATCATTTTGTTATCGGTATTGATAACATTAGCTCAGTAGCTGCGGATAATAGCTATATGCTATGGCTTAAATTATAAGCGAGTTTGCTTAGAAAACCAAGCCTTGTAAAATATTTAGCATACTGTATTTTTCTATTCAGATACCATCTTAATTTGCACTATCTATGCTAACCGAAACAACAAAGTGCTTGACATTCACAAGTGTTTGCTGTTTACACTTCGGACAGTAGAGTGGAAAGTTCTTTAATTCGGTATCTTCTTGCATTATCGTTCGGGTTTTATTTCCACAGATAGGACATAGAACCCATTTTATAGTTTCCATATTTTTCTCAATCCTTACTTCTAAATATTATCCTACTAAATTTATAAAATTTATCGCAACGGTTTTTAAGTTTTTGCTTCTTGATTACTTAACGGCGGAAAAAGAATGTTTTCACATAGGGCTGTTGTTTACATGTCATTTTTTTGTTTTTTTAATTCTATACCCACCAGTACAACAGATAGCATAAACGCTGAAAAATCAGCAACAGGTCCCGCAAGCAATACTCCCATAATTCCGAAACGAAGCGGGAGCAGCAGGGTAAGCGGAATCAACAAAAAGGTCTGCCTTGTTAATGCCAACAGAGCACCTCTTAACGATTTTCCTATTGCGGTAAAAAAACTGGAAGAAAGCAACTGCACACCATTTACCAACACCATGAAAAGATAGGTACGCATGAACAAAACAGCAAATTCAAAATACAGCTCGTCCCCATCTCCGAATAGCGAAATGATAGATTGCGGGAAAAATTGAAATGCGATGAAAGCAATAGTGGAAACAACAAGGTTCCATTTTACCGCAAGCAGGTAAGCCTCCCGTACACGATGGTATTGCCTTGCCCCATAGTTGAAGCCGATAATCGGCTGTGTTCCCTGCGAGATTCCTACAACAATCGCAAGGATTATGGCATTTGTTTTCATAACGATTCCGCAAGCAGCTAAGGGAATATCTGTTCCATATTTTGTTAATGCGCCGTAATAAGTCAACGAATTGTACTGAATGATTTGAATCACGGTAACTGCAATCTGGTTTGAGCTGCTGCTGATTCCCATGCTGCAAATTTTCATGCTTTCTTTGATGTCCAATAAAAACGACTCTTTTTCAAAATGGATTGTTTGGAAACGCCATAGATAACGGAGTGCGAGTATGAAGGAAAAAATTTGCCCAATAACTGTTGCCCAAGCTGCGCCGGCAATTCCCCAATCGCAAGCAAAAATAAAAATAGGGTCAAGAATGGTATTGATAATAGCTCCCACAACCATGCAGACCATTGAATACT
>ERZ1027229.428-NODE-428-length-22734-cov-6.836192_pt1 | contig 22734 bp, 19 predicted proteins | sample MGYA00519245_ERZ1027229 | MGnify/ENA primary metagenome ERZ1027229 (study PRJEB26926, sample SAMN06164466) | human gut metagenome | biome: ENVO:00009003; feature: ENVO:2100002; material: ENVO:00002003 | host: Homo sapiens | place: USA | collected 2012 ...
TAAGGAGTCGTCGGCAGCGTCAGATGTGTATAAGAGACAGTGATTAGTTAGAATTATAATTGACATATTTTGTCCAATTAATTTTATGAGGTAATAATATGAGGATAGTAATTGTCGGATGCGGTAAAGTCGGCACATCTATAGCGTCCCAGCTTAATGCGGAGGGGCACGACATTGTTGTAGTTGATATTGACCGCAACGCTGTGCAAAATCTTTCTAATTCCCTTGATGTTATGGGAATAGAGGGTAACGGTGCATCGTATGAGGTGCTTGCGGAGGCTGGGGCGGAAAAGGCTGACCTTGTTATTGCGGCGGCGGCTCTCGATGAAGTAAATCTTTATACCTGCCTTATGGCAAAAGCTGCGGGTACAACACACACTATTGCAAGAGTAAGAAATCCGCAATATGCGGCGGATATTCACCGTGTTAAAGATACTCTCGGTCTTTCAATGTCTATCAATCCGGAGCTTACGGCGGCAAAAGAAATGAGCAGACTTCTCAGATTTTCGGGTGCTCTTGAAATCGACACTTTTTCCAGAGGCTCAGTTGAACTTATAAAAGTCGCTCTTCCCGAGAATTCTTCAATAGCGAATAAAAAGATAAGCCAGATTGATATTTTAAAAGGTAAAGTCAGAATTTGCCTTGTCGAAAGAGGTAACGAGGTATTTATTCCTAACGGTGACTTTGTACTGCTTGGTGGTGACAGAATTTCTGTTGCGTCAAAGGCCGATGTGGCGGCAAAATTCTTTAAGCGTATCAGCGTATCAATCGGTAAAAGCCGAGATGTGATTTTGCTTGGCGGAGGTAAGATTTCGTTCTATCTTGCAAAAAACCTTATTGCTTCGGGTGCAAGCGTAAAAATTATTGAAAAAAATTCTGATCGCTGTTGGGAACTTACAAACATACTTCCCGAGGCCGTTGTTATTCAAGGCGACTGTATGGATCAGGATCTTCTCTTAAGCGAAGGTGTTGAACACGCCGACGGTGTGGCTGCACTTATGGACTATGATGAAGAGAATATCCTTATTTCTCTTTATATTCAGAGCGTGTCAAAGGCAAAGATTATTACAAAGGTAAACAATACTTCTTTTGACTCTATTCTTCACGGCTTGAAAATAAAAACAATTATTCACCCTAAAAATCTTACGGGCGAGTATATTGCAAGTTATATCCGTGCAATGCAGAATTCACTCGGCAGTAATGTAGAAACATTGTATAAACTCAATGATGACGCTGTAGAGGCGCTTGAATTCAGAGTGCGCAGTACATCAAGAGTAACGGGTATTCCTTTGCAGGAACTTAATTTAAAAGATAACTTGCAGGTTATCAGCATTAATCGTCACGGAAAAATTATACTTCCGCAAGGCAGCGATAAAATTATGTGTGACGATACCGTAGTTGTAATTACTAAGCATAAAGGCCTTAGCGACCTTGATGATATTTTAAAACATTGAGGTTAAATAACTATGAATAAACGAAGTATTATTTATATTTTGGGTTGGGTGCTTATAGTTGATGCCGTTGCAATGCAGATAGGCACAATTACATCTTTAATTTACGGTGAAAAAGAGGCGTGGTATTTTGTGATTACCGGTGTTGTAAGTGCAATACTCGGTGTACTTGCTATAAAGGTTAAAAAGCCTAAAAATATGGTGCTTTACCAAAAAGCAGGTTTTGCATCAACGGCGCTTAGTTGGATTTTGCTTTCGCTTGTAGGCTGTATGCCGTTTTGGCTTAGCGGAGAAATCCCGTCTTTTATAGATGCTTTTTACGAAACCGTATCGGGTATCACTACAACCGGCGCAACAATTCTCAATGATGTAGAGGCGCTTAGCAAAGGTATGCTTATGTGGAGAAGTTTTCTTCACTGGTTAGGCGGTATGGGTGTTATCGTCTTTTTGCTCGCAATAATCCCTAAACTCGGCGGACAGCAGAATATTTTTCTTATGAAAGCAGAAAGCCCCGGTCCTATCATAGGCAAGGCTGTACCTCGAATGAGAAATTATGCCACTATGCTCTATGGCATTTATATTACTCTTACCGCACTTGAGTTTATTTTGCTTTTGTTTGGCGGCCTTAATGTATTTGAGGCAATAAACACAAGTTTTTCAACTGCCGGTACAGGCGGATTCGGAATATATAACAGCAACGCAGCGGCTTTTGAGAGCTATTATGTGCAGACTGTAATTGCCGTTTTTATGCTTTTGTTCGGCATAAATTTCTCGGTATATCTCTGTCTTATTGCAAGAAAATTCAAACAATCGCTCAAATTTGAGGAATTGTGGATATACCTTGGAATAGTAGCGGTTTCAACTGCAATTATTGCATTTAATATCAGCTCGATTTACAAGCCGTATGACGCTTTCCATCAGAGCTTTTTCTATGTATCATCAATTATTTCTACAACAGGTTTCGGACTTACCGATGTTAATAAATGGCCTGAACTTTCAAAAACGGTTATTATAATTCTTACATTTATCGGTGCTTCGGCGGGCAGTACGGGCGGCGGATTTAAAATTTCCCGTATTATCCTGCTTTTTAAGGAGGTAAGAAAGGAATTTTCTCTCCTTGTACACCCACGAAATGTTAAACTCGTAAAAATGGACGGCAAGGCAGTAAATCACGATATTATGCGTACCACTTCAATGTATTTGGTGCTTTATATAGGTGTGTTTGCCATTAGCTTTTTGCTTGTTTCCATAGACAATATGGACTTTACAACAAGTTTTACGGCGGTAGCGGCAAATCTTAACAATACGGGCCCGGGCCTTGGTGCGGTTGGCCCTGTAGGAAATTATGCCGATTTTAGCATTTTGTCAAAGATAGTATTTATTTTCGATATGCTGGCAGGCAGACTTGAGATTTACCCGCTCTTGCTCCTTTTTGCACCGTCTGCATGGAAAAAATCGTAATATTTAACCACCTCACAGCAAATAATAGTTGTGAGGTGATTTTTAATGTCAGAGGCAATAAACATAGCGGTTGAAAAAGCAGAGAAACCAAAAAGGATAAAATTCACCTTTTATCAAAAGATGTTTTTTCTGTATTTTCTCAATATAACGGATTGGATATGCACTGAGGCTTTGCTTGCAAGCGGATACTTTGCAGAGGCTAATCCTGTTATGCAGCCTGTTTTAAACAATTTTTGGCAGACAATTATAATCAAGGGAGTAATTCCCCTTGCGGTAATTCTGTTGAGCTGTTTGGTAAACAAATGGGCGAACGCAGGCGACAGTATTATAATAAACATAATGCTGTATGTGGGTATTTCTATATATATGCTCGTAAATCTTTGGCATATTTTCAATTTTGTATTGCTCTTTTTCATATTTTAATGTAAAATAATAGAGAATGAGTAAAGACGGAGGTGTTGTTTTTGCCCGCATTATCTGTAAGTAATCTTACAATGACATTTATAGAAAGAAATTTGTTTACCGATGTATCGTTTGAGGTAGAGTCAAGGGATAAAGTTGGCTTTATCGGTGCAAACGGCGTGGGCAAAACAACTCTCTTTAAAATATTGGACGGCGAAATTTCACCTACATCGGGCAATGTGGTTTTTGCCAAGGATACTGTTGTCGGCTATATGGAGCAGCATGCCTGCAATAATCCACGAATCAGCATTTATAACGAACTGCTGTCCGTGTTCGATTATTTGACCGATACAGAGCAGGAGATAGCCGAAGTAACAAATGCGATAGAAAATAAAGACGGCGACTTAAATGCGCTTGTAGAGCGCCAAACAAGGCTTATTGACGAGTTTGAAAGATTAGGCGGACTTACATACAAAAGCCGCACACGCTCGGCTTTGCTCGGGCTCGGCTTTACAGAGGCGGAACTTGATATGCCTGTCGGAAATTTAAGCGGCGGTCAGCGTTCAAAATTAAGCCTTGCAAAACTTTTGCTTTCAAAAAGCAACTTCCTTTTGCTTGACGAGCCTACAAACCACCTTGATATAAGCGCAGTAAATTGGCTTGAGAGCTTTTTGCGTGACTTTAAGGGCGCAATGATTATAATAAGCCATGACAGATATTTTCTTGACAATGTTACAAACAAGACGATTGAACTTGAGCACTGCAAAACAATGTGCTATAAAGGTTCGTACTCTGAATTTATCAAGAAAAAAGAGGCATATAACGAGTCTTTAAAGAATAAATATGAAAATGACTTAAACGAAATTAAGCGTATAGAGGGCATAGTAGAACAGCAGAAACGCTGGGGCAGAGAAAGAAACTTTATTACTGCTGCAAGCAAGCAAAAAGAGGCTGACCGCATAAAGGCACAGCTTGTTAAGCCTGAAAGCGAGCTTGATACCGTAAAAATGAGATTTACTCCGAAGATTGAAAGCGGCAATGATGTTCTTATGTGCAGTAATCTTTCAAAATCTTTCGGAGATAAAAAGCTGTTTTCTGATGTAAACATACATATCAAAAAGGGCGAGAAAGTATTTATTCTCGGCGGTAACGGCTGCGGAAAAACAACTCTGTTCAGAATTTTAACGGGAAAATGCCCGCAGGACAGCGGCGAGTACGAGTACGGTACAAATGTAACGGTAGGTTACTTTGACCAGTTACAGCAAAACCTTAACCTTGAAAATACCGCCGTAGATGAAATATGGGATACTTTTCCTCAGATGACTCAAACAGAGGTGCGAAGTGCGCTTGCATCATTCCTTTTTAGAGGTGACGAGGTATTTAAACCTCTTTCAAAAATGAGCGGCGGCGAAAGAGCGAGAATTTCGCTTGCAAAACTTATGCTTAAGGGCAGTAACTTCCTTTTGCTTGACGAGCCTACAAACCACCTTGATTCGGCGTCAAGAGAAGAACTCGAAAAAACACTTGCCGACTATAGCGGTACTTTGCTCATAATCAGCCATGACCGTTATTTTATCAATAAGTTGGCAGATAGAGTGCTTGTGCTTGATAAGAACGGTATAACCGAATATCTCGGCAATTACGATTATTATGTTGAGCATATAAGAACCGAGCAGACCGAGGTTAAGACAGCGGCGGTCAAAAAAGAAAAACCGCAGAATGATTACTTTCTGCAAAAGCAAAGACAGAGTGAAGAACGCAAAAAACAGACAAGACTTAAAAAAGCGGAAGAGGCAATTGAAAGACTTGATGAAGAAATAGCGCAGACACAGGAATTGCTGTCAGGCGAGGAAGTAGCGGCTGATTACGAAAAACTTATTGAACTTACAAATAAACTCGAAGAATTGCAGAATGAACAGGAAGAACAGTATGCAATTTGGGAAGAACTTTCAGATTAATTAAATATAAAAAGCCGTATGAAAATACGGCTGAATATCCATCCGTGGCGCAATTGGATAACGCAACAGATTCCGATTCTGGAGAATGGGGGTTCAAATCCCTTCGGGTGGGCCAAAAAATAAAAAACACCCTTTTGCCGTGTGCCGATAAGACAGTAATTTGAGAAAACTACAAAATCGGCATCTGCCAAGCAGGATTGGACAACAAAACAGGCGGTACTCAACTTCGGTTGGGTGCTGCCTGTTTTTGTACATCTAAGGGTCGAAAATTGATCATTTTCTCTCCTGCGCCATCTTGTGTAAAAACGGACATATCTGACCACACATATCCGTGTAATTGCCGCAGAAATACATTTTAGTATGTGTTTTGGCGTAAAGCAAAAATATTTGCGTTATCAAATATTTTTTTTGCACGCGCTTGATTTTCTTGAAAATTTTATGGTATAATGTCTTAAACGCATAGGAGGCGAATATATGGCTGCCAATTATAACAAACTGTGGAAAATATTGATTGATCGAAAACTTAAACGCACAGATTTACGAGATCTTGCTGGAATAAGCACAACAACCGTAGCGAAGCTCGGAAAAGATGAATACGTTTCCATGGAATGTATGGATAGGATTTGCACTGCGCTAAAGTGTGATATTGGTGACATAATGAGTTTTTCTCGCGAAGAACAATAAAACGGAGGTAAGACAATGTGGCGTTGGGATCAAGGACGGCTTTTATATTTTCAATTCGACGTACTTAGAGATATTGCAAAAACTTTGGTGAAATTCGATAATGCAGATATTTCAAAATGTGAGAATTTGTTTCGCCAAACACTTGTAACTGAAACAGGTATGCCATTCTTGCCAGATTATTACACAGTCAAGCGTAATTATTCCAGAGTTTTTCAATGTTCGTTTTTAGCAAAATTTATGGGAAACCAACTGGTAGTAACTGATATTTGCCGCGATTTAGCTAATGCAGATGGAGAGATTAAAAGCGCGGATGATTATTTGTTCAATTATGTTAGTAAGTTTCGTTTCCCATTTCCTGCCTTCGATAAATATAACGCTACCGAACAGCGTGTGTATCCCTTTTGCGCTATTCTGAAGTTTTTAATTGCTCGAAGAGAATTGGGCGTTGAAGCCAAATTATCGTTAGATGATATTTTCAAATACATTATAGGAAATAATTGCACAGGTTTTGAGGATCTTGGGCATTATAAATCGCTTATTCCTGTGACATACAACTACACTGATACTGAACGGCGTCAACTTCGTGAAATGGTTATCTTTATTAGCCAGTTAAGTGTTCTAAAAGTGTATGACGGATTCTTGTATCTTGATGAAATTAGTGATGGCGCAAAGGATGAAATGCTCAACAACTTTTTGAGACCTGAAAACAGATTTGCAAAAGCAGACAGAATGGAAGAATTTTTGGAAATGACCTCTCTTAGCGACAAAATTGTTGTTCCTACTTTCGAGGTGTTTACATCTGAGCCTTCCGATATAGAATTTATCGAAGGCAATCGTAAGCGTGTGGAACATTTCCGTGTTGAGCGTAGTGGTTTGCTGAAAAAATACTATAAGAAAGTTAATCCAAATCCTGTTTGTTGTGCTTGTGGTGCAGATATGAGCAAACGATACCCGTGGACAGACTATATGCTGGATATTCATCACTTATTACCGCTATCCTCTGCCGTCGCGATTTCGTCCAGCGGCACATCGTTGGCAGATATTGTGGGATTGTGTCCCTCTTGTCACCGGGCAGTACATATGTATTATCGAAAGTGGCTGAGAGCAAATGAGCAAGCTGACTTCAAATCCAAGCAAGAAGCACATGATGTTTTTGTACAAGCAACCAAGGAGATTGCATGATGAATGAACCTGTCAATAAAATGGAGCTTTCTGAGCAAAACGCAATTTTGCAAAAAGCAAAAATAACAAAAGGAGATTTACCAGAATTATTAGAAAAAAAAGGCATCTCATATGATGCGTTAAGGTACGAAGAGTATTGCGACCTGCCGAAAGAATGTCTTTCTCCGATTGAAACACTTGATTCGATTGAAAAATGTTCTGACAATATTCCTGCTGTCAGTTTCTTTTCCGGTGCAGGGGGATTTGATGTAGGCTTTAGCTATGCAGGATTTGAGAATATAATATCCATTGAGTTTAACGAGATATTTTGTAACACCTTACGAGCTAATAATCCCAACAAAATTGTTATCGGTCCTCCACAATATTCTGGCGACATAAGCAAAAGAGAGGAACTTGCAAGAATCCTCATTGAACATGGAATTACAGAAAACTTTCCTGGTGTATTTCATGGCGGTCCCCCTTGCCAGTCATTTAGTATTGCTGCTAATCAACGATTTAGCAAAGATGACAATAATTTCAAACGCAAAGGATTTGATGACGAAGAAAAAGGTACTTTGATTTTTGACTATATTTGGTTCATTGAAAAATTCCGTCCCGTTGCTTTTCTTATTGAAAACGTTGCAGGAATTATGGAATGCGATAATGATGGTCGGATAAAAAAAGCACTAGATGATTTAGCGTCAGATGGATATACGATTACCGAACCCCGGGTATTGAATGCTGCAAACTATGGTGTACCACAGAATCGCATGAGATGGATTGTTGCAGGAACAAGAAAAAATACAAATATTATTCTACCAGAGCCGACGGCTACAGTTACGCCATGCGGTTCGGTATTCTTACGTTCAACAGAAAACGCAAAAAATCATGTTACACGAAAGCATACTGCCGAGTCTATCTGTAGATATATGAAATTACCTTATGGCGGTCGAGATAAACTAGGAAGAGTAGACAGATTGGATCCTCGGCTACCATCTAAAACTGTAATTGCTGGCGGAACAAAAGGCGGCGGGCGCTCTCACTTGCATCCGTTTGTACCACGGACGCTATCGGTACGCGAATGTGCAAGACTGCAAACTTTCCCTGACGATTATATTTTTACCGGGGCAAATGCACGACAATTTACCCAAGTAGGAAATGCCGTTCCTCCATTACTCGCTTATAAATTGGCACTAGCTATTAAGCACTCAGTTTTCTTATTGCCCCAAAAAGAAGAACTATCAACGGAGTAATTCAGCTCCGCAGGAGCGTAGCCGATTTCTCTGAAATCGTTCAGGGGTTTGGGGCATTTCCCCAACAAGATTGCACGGGTGCATAAACACGAGCATTGCTTGCCAAGTGCGTTTCGCAGTTGGCAGGTAATGAGAAGTGGGTACCGCCGTGCATTGCTTGCCAGAATGGCAAGTTCCGGTGTGGGTACTCACCGGATTTGCTTGCTATTCTGCAAGGAAATCCCGGTCGTACCACGCCGGTTTTCGCAAGTGTAGCTACACTTGCTGTGCTTGCTATTCTCCGTTTCCCATGTTAGCAAGCGCCATTTCCCAAATGGAAATCGGCGGCAACTGCCGCCTTGTCTGCCAAAAAGCGAAACGGACGGGCGCTGTCAATGGCGGCGCAGCCGTTCATCTTGACCATTGACGGCGTTCGTCCGTTTTGCTACTCCGACTATAATTTTGAATGAAACGAACCGAAGCGAAGGAGGCTTGACGAAGTGAATCCGAAAGAAAATGACAATGAGATCATCGAACTGACCGACGAGGAACTGGACGAGATTTTTGCCGATGATGATTTTGATAACGGCGAGGAGGACGGTGAAATCCGCTCGTTTTATTTCTCCAATCCTGACCCGTATGCCAAGGTCAAGCCACGCCCCGACGATGCCCCCAAGAGGGAGTTTTCTTTCGATGAAAAGGGCAACATCGTGGTGAAAAATCCGTCCGCCTTTTGGCTGCCCGACGTCAAAATCGTGGAGGAACACGGCGGCACGGAATACACCGTAACCGGCAGCTACGAGGGTACGGAAACCCTCGACAAAAAGCTCAGACGCATCATGGAACAGAACGCCGCCGATGATAAAAACGGTATCACGGAGGACGCCGATGAGTAACGACGTTTCTCTTGATATAAACCAAAAATCCAATCCTATTCAGACAGTTGCCCCACCGAAGGAGGACAACAATATGTTAAGGGCAACCGACAAAATCACAGCGCTTTATTGCAGACTGTCCGTGGAGGACACCAAAGAAAAAGACGGCAAGGATGACCCGTCGAACTCCATCCAGCATCAGCAGATTATGTTAATGGAGTATGCAAAATCTCAGCACTTTCCGAACCCGACGTTCTTCATTGATGACGGGTACAGCGGCGTGGATTTTTCCAACCGCCCCGGTTTTCAGAAGATGCTTGCGGAAATTGAAGCCGGTCATGTGGAAGTGGTGATTACGAAAGACCTTTCAAGACTCGGTCGTAATTCCTCGCTGACAGGGCTTTATATCAACTACACGTTTCCTCAGTACGGCGTGCGGTATATTGCCATCAACGACCACTTCGACACCATCGATCCCAACAGCACCGACAGCGACATGGCTGGTATCAAGAACTGGTTCAACGAGTGGTATTCCAAGGATACCAGCCGTAAAATCCGCGCCGTCAACAAGGCAAAGGGGGAGCGCGGAGAGCGCTTGACCACCAACGTTCCCTACGGCTATAAACATGACTCTGACGATCCTAAGAAGTGGGTGATTGATGAGGAAGCGGCGCAGATTGTGAAGCGAATCTTTGCACTCTGCATGGAGGGAAAAGGGCCGAGCCAGATCGCCGCCCTACTGGAAAAGGAAAAGGTGCTGAACCCCACCGCATACAAGCAGCGGGAGGGCAGAAAAACACCGCATCAGACTCCGGAGAACGAGTATCGCTGGCACGAAAGCACCGTTGCTTACATCCTCGAATACATGGAGTACACAGGCTGCACGGTCAATTTCAAGACCTACACCAACTCCATCTGGGATAAGAAGCAGCGGGAGAACCCAATGGAGAATCGCAAGGTTTTCTATAACACCCACCCGGCGATCATCTCTCTGGAAGTCTTTGATAAGGTGCAGGAGATTCGGCAGCAGCGGCACCGCAGAACAGCGACGGGGAAGAGCAATATGTTCTCCGGTCTGGTGTTCTGCAACGACTGCAAGCAGAAGCTCTACTACTCTACCACCAGCTATTTTGAAAAGCGACAGGACTTCTTCATCTGCTCCACCCATCGAGTCAACAAGGACAAGTGCAGCGGACACTATATCCGGGCTGTCGTGTTGGAACAGATCGTCTGGAAGCACATTCAGGAGGTCATATCGGTAGTCACTCGCTATGAGGCGTATTTCCGTTCTGAAATGGAGCAAAAGCTCCGTATGCAGAGTGAGGAATCGCTGCGGCTGTCTCAGAAGCGGCTGGCACAGGCTGAGAAGCGTATCGGAGAGCTTGACCGTCTTTTCATCCGCATTTACGAGGACAATGTTGCCGGTCGGCTGGATGATGAACGCTTTGCGATGATGAGCAAGAACTACACCGAGGAACAAAAAGACCTCAAAGCCGAGGTCATGGGTCTGCAACAGCAAATATATGAACAGGAACAACAGGCAGAGAATATAGAGCAGTTTGTTCAGCGGGTAAAGAGGAACAGCGCCCTTACGGAGCTGACCCCCTATGCCCTCAGAGAGCTTGTCAAGGCGGTCCATGTGGATGCACCGGACAAGTCCAGCGGCAAGCGCAGGCAGAAGGTACATATCGAGTACGACCTTGTAGGCTACATTCCCGTGGATGAGCTGCTAAAAGCGGAACAGGCATGACCGAGATCATGCCTGTTCCAAGAAATTTGAGTTTTACTGTCTTACCAGCAGAGAGCTTTGCGGTGTTTTTTATTTTTTATATACAAAGAAAACGAAGGGATTTGAAGCCGACCGTTAAGAAAACAGTCTGGTGGACTGTTTTTAGGGAGGAGCGTTGATGATATTATAATTGAGAACAAGCCGTTATATACGAGGCATAGAGTAAAAGAATAAGAAGAGTACTTCGGGTGGGCCAAAAAATAAAAAAAGGATTTAAGCCGCTTTTGTGGGGCTGAAGAACTTTTTTGAAATTTTTTAAAAAAGTTTGAAAAAAGTGTTGACATTTGGAACCTCGTATGGTATTATATATGAGCAGTCAACGAGAGATACAAAAACAAAACAAAATCTCTTGTGAAACAGCGAAAAACGCTGGTGTAGCTCAGTTGGTAGAGCAGCTGATTTGTAATCAGCAGGTCGGGGGTTCAAGTCCGTCCACCAGCTCCAAAAAAAGCCTACTGTTTAGGCAGTAGGCTTTACATATGGGAGAATTCCCGAGTGGCCAAAGGGGGCAGACTGTAAATCTGTTGTCACTGACTTCGGTGGTTCGAATCCACCTTCTCCCACCAGATTATGTGCCTGATTTTACTGTCAGGCACATTTTTCTTAGTATTCATGCGGGTTTGCGGGTTTTTTTCCGTTTCAAAAAAGGATTGGTGTCCCATTACTGTCATCCCCGTTTTCAAAGATATCTGCAAAGCTAAGCGGAGTTTTCACCTGATTTTTCAGGCTGGGAACTCCGCTTTTTGCGTTTACCACTCTTTTTTCCCGCCCACGGAACTGTAAAAGTTTCCGGCAGTTATATAGATAGATTGACGAAAGCCCAAATGGGCCAATTTCAAACCCTCAAGATACAAGGGGGTAGTGCGCCCTTTTTTAGAACCGCTCCGGCTGAATGGCTGGGGCGGTTTTCTGCTTTTCCCCCCTCTCACACTCTCCCCCCTAATACTTTACCAGCTGGGAAAGAACAATACTTGTTCTCGAACAAGATAACTCTAAGCTCTAACTCAGCAAAGATCTCAAGTTTTCAACAACCAACAAGAAAGGATGAGTAAAACTATGAACATTGGCATCGACCATGGCTATTACGCAATCAAAACCCGGCATTTTTCTTTCCCAGCCGGTATTGCAGAGTATTCCCATGAACCCTACACCTTGCAAAACACACTGGAATTCGGCGGGAAGTTTTATGTCTGCGGAACCGGCAGGCAGCCGATTCTGCGCAACAAAATGGAAAACGACAATTACTATTTGCTTACCCTTGCCGCCATCGCAAAGGAAATCAAACAGCGAGGTGGAAAAACAGAGTGTTCGGTGCGCATTGCCGCCGGGCTGCCTCTGGCTGGATTTGGCCGTGAGAAAAAGCCTTTCCGGGAATATCTTCTGCGTTCTTCCCAGCTGGCAGACGGCCTCCGTCCGGTGTGCTTTAAGTTTGAAGGAATCGCCTATAAAATCACCATTGAGGATGTGAAACTGTTCCCACAGGGCTATTCCGCCATTGCTCTGCATCCAGAACTCATCCAGAATGAGCCTTCTGTTCTTCTTATGGACATCGGCGGCTGGACTGTTGATCTGATGCGGCTGGATAATGGTATTCCCAATGCGGCTACCTGCCGAAGTCTGGAACTCGGTATGATCCGCTGCATTGATGAAACGAAAGAACAGGTCCGCCGGGATACCGGGCTGTCTGTGACCGACGCTCAAGTGGAGCGTGTTCTGGCAGGAAAGTCCTGCAGTATGGATGAGGATGCCCGAAACATTATCCAGAAACAAGGGCGGCTTTACACAGAGCGCCTTCTTTCAGCAACCATGGAATCGGGGTTTGACCTGAAAGCCATCCCGGTGGTGATGCTGGGCGGCGGCGCATCGGTAGTCAAGGGCAACGTGAGCGAACAGGACAGCCTGTGTCGGGTTTTTGCCCTGATAGACGACAAGGTAAACGCTGAAGGTTTTGAACGCATTTTGGGGCAGTTTTCGGGCGGTGTGGGCAAGGCATGAGCAGGCCCCTTTTTATGTTCCGCCCCAACCTCCAGAATGAAGAACATCGCAGAGCATGGGAAATCCTGCAGGCTGTGCCGGAAGGCCAGAAAAACGCCTTTCTGGTACAGGTGATTCTGGAAAATGCCCAGCGAGAAGAACTGGAAACAATTCTGCGCCGGGTGCTGCAGGAAGAACTCAAAGCTGTGCCTTCCCAGCCAGTACCGCAGCAGGAAGAAGCCATTCCGCAGGAGATGATGGGCTTCCTTGGTTCCCTGTTAGGAGAAGAATAACCCCCACATAGCCTTTATTGGTTGTGACGTTTGTCGGGCCTGCTTTGACTGAAAGGTTGTTGGTCTTGGTAATAGCTTTATCCGGCGGGTTGCAGTATGCTTGTGTTGCCCGAAAGGGAAAGAACGAAAAAAGGAGCGATAGGCGTGGAAACAAAGGGCGTAACCTGCAAAATCCCGCTGGATCTGCATAACCAAATCAGCGAGGAAATCAGGGAAACAGAAAGCACGATGAGCAAATTCATCGAAATGGTTATCCGGGAGCATTATGAGAAAGGGGCTAACAGAATTATGGAAAAAGGAAGAACATTAGCATTTCAGGTGAGCGAGGAATTGTTCCAGAGGGTAAAAGAATACCTTGAAAACTACGAGAAAGCCTATCATCGCCGCCTCACCCAAAAGGAATTCGTGATTGGGCTGATCGAGCAGGCGCTGGAAGAAGCGGAAGAAGAATTCGAAGCCGCCAGAGCAGCTGAACACGAGGAACAGGCTGAAAACGGCTGGGAAGCCGCAGAAACCGCTGAAAGCGATGAGGACGAGGAAGTACCCGATGACGAGGAATCAGAGGACTGGGACGAAGAAAATGGCGAAACCGAGGGACTCAGTGCTGATGAAGAAACAACCGGGAACAGCTGGGAACCTGCAGAAAACACCGAAACCGACGAGGGCGAGGACGATGAGGATACTACGCCGGAAAGCTGGAATCGGGATGAGGAAGAAGAAACCGAGCCGGATGACGATACCATAGAATCCGGCGAAACTAATGAAAATGAAGATGAAACCTACGCATAACACAGCCAGCAGCAGCCCGCAGGAAACTGCGGGCTGTTTTCATATATATTTCATTTCACCATGGGAAAGGGGCGATGTTCGTTGATTGTATATTAGTCTTTGAGATTATTACAAAGGAGCGTGATATGAAAACGACAAAACAAAAAATATAGATCATGGAGTATCGGGAGGTGAATGCCATCGATTGATCTGAAAGACCAATACTTCGGCTGTGAAATTGAGATGACGGGACTCACCCGCCAGCAGGCAGCAGAAGCCGTGGCTTCCCTGTTTGGGACCACCGCTGTCCATTCCCGTTCTTCCCGCACCTATGATCCGTGGGAAGTGACCGATAACGAGGGGAAAACATGGCGGTTTGTTTACGACTCCAGTATCCATGGTTCTCATCGAACCGGGCGGCAGCAGATTCCAATCGGTGATGGTGACTACAAGGTGGAGATGAATTCCCCAAAACTGGAGTACAGCGAAATGGGAAAACTGCAGGAAGTTGTCCGTACCCTGCGTCATGCGGGGGCTGTTGTCAATGGAAGCTGCGGTATGCACGTCCATGTGGACGCTTCTAAGCATACACCGCAGAGCCTGAAAAATGCCCTTTCCATTATGTATTCCAAAGAGGATATCTTGTTCAAAGCCTTAAATGTGAATGAGAGCCGGGTGGAACGCTGGTGCCAGAAGGTGCGGGAACCGATGCTGGAGAAAATCCGCAAACTTCCAAGCAATACTACCATGGATCGGTTAAGGCGGGAATGGTATGAAGGTTCTGACGGAAGCTACGAGCATTACAACTGGACAAGATACTATGCCTTAAACCTTCATTCTGTGTTTTACCGTGGAACCTTGGAATGGCGCTGTTTTGAAAGCACCCTCCATGCAGGCAAAGTCAGGGCAAACATCACGCTGGCACTGGCGATCTCTGCACAGGCTATTAACCAGAGCCGGACAGTCATGCGGAAAACCGAGATCAGCGAAAACCCTGCCTTTACCTTCCGCACCTTTCTGCTGCGCCTTGGTCTTATTGGACCGGAATACAAAAATGTGCGGGAACATCTGCTTTCAAACCTTCCCGGCGACAGGGCATGGCGCTACGATAAAGCTCAATACCCCAGCCTGCAGAACCGCCAAAACCATGAACGATAGGAGATGATCAAAACCAAAGAAAAACTTTATTTTGCGTATGGTTCTAATATGAACCTGAATCAGATGGCGTTCCGCTGTCCGGATGCAGAAGTTGTGGAATCCGTCCGGTTAGAGGGATACCGCCTTGCGTTCCGCACCAATGGCGGCGGGAATGGCGTTGCCACCATTCTGCCGGAAGAAGGAAGCTATGTGGACGGCGTCCTTTGGCGTATTTCCGAACGGGACGAACAGCATCTGGATCATTACGAAGGATTTCCCTTTTTATATGGGAAAGAGCCTGTTACGGTGACAAATCAGGACGGAGTCAGACGGGAAATCATGGCCTACACCATGAACAGCCCGTATAAAGACAAACCCGCCATGCCCTCTGTTTCCTATTTGGAAGGTATTCTGAATGGGTGCAGACAAAATGGGATCGATACCCAAACTGTGATCGAAGCGGTTCGCTGTACACAGCAGGAACTGCCTCAGAAGGTAGTCCCTCACAAAAAACAGCGCCATCCCAAACACAAAGAAGAACGGTAAATTGACCTGCCCCCGTAGACTGAGAGTTTTCTCTCAGCCTGCGGGGGCATTTTTTATTTTATCCGAAAGGAGAACTTCATGAAAAAACATCTAAAAAGATTTCTGTCCATGATGATGGCGGTGCTTCTTTGCTTTGGTATTGTACCAAGCAACGCTTTTGCCGCTGAATACGACTATGATGGATATATCTCCATGATCGACTATAACGGCAGAGGATATTCTCTTAGCTCCAGCCTTCCGGCGCCATTTGGTGGATACAGCACAGATAAGTTTACGGAACTGCGAATTAACGATTTAACAGCTTTCCGCACCGCCTATTGCATCCAGCTTGGCGTGGCAACCCATACCGGGATTGGCTATGACCAGTCGGATGATTATGCCGCCCTTACCACGGAACAGAAAGCAATGATCAACACTGCTCTGACCTTGGGATATAACGTGGAAACCGGCACTAAGTACGGCGGGAGCGCCATGGATGAATACATTGCCACCCAAATCCTCATTTGGCTGATTGCCCACGGGCAGCTTGGCACCGGATATGAAAACCAGATCGTGAATGAAATTACTGCCAACAGCCCTGCGGCAAAGACGATCTTTCAGAAGCTGAGGGAAAACGTGGTAACTTATCACACCGTTCCATCCTTTGCCACCGACAATCCCAGTGCGGTCGGCGCATATACCCATGACCTCAAATACAATGAGGACACTGGAAAAAATGAAACCACACTGGTGGATGAAAACAATGTTCTCAAAGATTTTTCCGTCAGTTATCCGGGTGTGGATTTTTCCATCAGCGGGAACAAACTTCATATTTCTACGGATAAAAAGGAATTCGGTACAATCACCGCAGAAAAGGAACTGCCTTCCTCTATCCCCGGTGTTGTAACAGGCGGCACCAAATACTGGCTGCGTGATGAATACCAGAATGTAGTCACTTTTGACGTCAAAGGCTCCGCTAAACCCGTAAAATGCTATTTTTCCCTTGAGATCAAGGCGGGTACCCTGCAGCTTGTGAAAACTTCCGAAGATGGCGAGGTTTCCGGCATTCCTTTTCATATTTCCGGGAATGGAATCGAAAAAGACGTGGTGACCGGATCGGACGGAACCATCCGGGTAGACAATCTCCAAGCTGGAACATATACCGTAACGGAACGTGCCCCGGACAAATACGTCCAGCCTGAATCCAAGCAGGTAACCATCTATCCCGGCCAGACTTCCAGCGTGAGTTTTTCCAATATTCTGAAGAAATTTAGGGTTGAATTGGAAAAAGTGGATTCCAGAACCGGGGAAGCACAAGGCGATTCCAGTTTGGATGGCGCTTTATACGGTATGTTCAAAGGGGAAAACCTGCTGGATACCTATACCACAGCAAACGGGGGCAAATTCACCACCAAGGAATACCCCTGCGGATCGGATTATACAATTCGTGAGATTACACCCAGCGAAGGATACCTGCTGGACGAAACTATCTATCCGGTAGGCGCAGAACCGGGAAATTTCACCTTGGAAAACAACAGCATCCCCATGACCGTTACAGAGGATGTTATCCTCGGCAGCATTGCTATCACCAAGCATACGGATAAACCAGCCAATCCGGATCAGGAAGAAGCTGTCCCGCAGGTAGAAACACCCAATGAGGAAAGCAACGCCGCAGAAAATACACCGGCTCCCGAAACACCGGACACTGAACTCACAGAGAACAGTTTAATGGAAGAAACAATGGATTCCTCATCCACTCCGGAAAGCAAAGAATCCACAGCACCTTCAGAAGAACAGCCTGCAGAGAGCAGTTCTGTTCCGGAAAGCCAATCTGAACCTGTAGAAAATGTTGATTCTGAGCCGGAAGTTATCCCATTGGCTGCCGGGCTTAAAGCCGATCCTTCCGCTTCCCTTTTGAAAACAGTATCCAATGATGAGGTGCAGATCGAGCAGCCGGAAGAAGGAGCGCAGTTCCAGATTTATCTGGCCAGTGCTGGCAGCTATGAGAACGCAAAAGAAACCGAGCGTGACCTGCTGACCACCGATTCATATGGATTTGCCCGTTCAAAGGATCTTCCGTATGGCTTGTATGTGGTGCATCAGACCAAAGGCGCAGAAGGACAGAAATTTGTCCCGGACTTCTCCGTGTTCATTTCCGAGCACGGTAAAACCTATTATTTCATTCTCAATAACCCCACCTTTACCTCGCTCATCCGCTTTGAAAAGAAAGACGCCGAATCCGGCAAAATCATTCCTCTGGCGGGAACAGCAGTCAAAATCCGTAACACCGATACCGGCGAGTGGGTGGTACAGCATATCAACTACCCCAGCCCCATCGATATCGACACTTTCGTGACGGACGCCACAGGAACCCTTATGCTGCCAGAACCGCTTCCGTTTGGAAATTACGAGTTGTATGAACAGCAGAGTCCATGGGGATATGTTCTTGACAAAGAGCCGGTTCCCTTTGTGGTGGACGGTTCACAGGACGTAGTTACAGTGGAGAAATACAATATCCCGCAAAAGGGAACGATTACAGTCTCCAAAGAGGGCGAAGTATTCAGCCATGTTGCAGAATCCGGCGGGATGTACCAGCCTCAGTATGAGGTGCAGGGCCAGCCGGGCGCCGTTTATGAGATCACAGCACTGGAAGATGTTATTACCCCGGACGGAACCGTCCGCCTGAAAGCAGGCGAACTGGCGGCTACTTTGACCACCGGAAGTGACGGGACCGCCACCTCGGAACCTTTGTATCTCAGCCGCTATCAGGTGAAGGAAATCACTGCGCCGGATGGCATGGTAATCGATCCTGAACCCAAGGAAGTCGTTTTGTCCTATGCCGGTCAGGAAGTAGAAATCACTTCCGCCAGCGTTGGCTTTGTCAACGAACGCCAGAAAGTGGAGATTTCCCTCAAGAAGCTGCTGGAACAGGACGAAATCTTCTCCCTCGGCATGAATGAGGAATGGAAAAACATTACTTTCGGACTGTTTGCAGCGGAACAACTGACCGCCTCCGATGGTACCTCCATCCCGGCAGACGGGCTTATGGAAACCATAGGCATTGACGAAAATGGAAATGCCGTATTTAAAACCGACATCCCCTGCGGGGCTTCCCTGTATGTGCAGGAAATCGGCACCGACGATCACTACATTTTGAGCGACAAAAAATACCCTGTGGTGTTTGAGTATGCCGGACAGGATGTGGCGAAAGTGGAAATTGAAGTGAACGATGGAGAAGCCATTGAAAACACCTTAAAGCGCGGCAAGGTATCCGGATGGAAGGTAGATCAGGATGGTTTTGAATTAGGCGGTGCTGTCATCGGTCTGTTCCGATTTGACGAAACTGAGTTCACCGAAGAAACCGCCCTCATGGTCACCGAGAGCAATGAAATCGGGTACTTTGAGTTTGATAAGGTACCTGTTGGAAACTTCCTCGTGCGTGAAATCGCAGCTCCCAAAGCCTTCGTATTGACGGAAGAAATCTTCCCGGTAGAAATTACTGAGGACGGACAGACCATCGAAATCACCATTGAAAACCAGATCATCAAAGGTACCGCCGAAACCACCAAGGTGGACGCCGACTACCCGGACCACAAGCTGTCGGGGGCCGTTTTTGAGGTTTACGCCGATGTGGATAACAACGGTGAATTCAATGCCGATATCGACAAGCTGGCAGGTGAAATGACAGAAACTGAACCGGGCCTTTACCAGATGAAGGATCTTGTGTATGAAAATTACTTCCTGCATGAGAAGGAAGCGCCGGAATTTTTCGAAAAGGATGACGGATATTATCCTTTCTCCATTACGGAGAATGAAGCGATTGTCCGCATCGAAACCGAAGCTGGCGTAGGCTTCCTGAACAAAGCGCAGACCGGTTCCCTGAAGGTAGTAAAGACTGCCGATGATGATAAGATCGAAGGACGCACCTTCAAAATCAGCGGTACTGACTTCATGGGCAATGCCTATGAGCAGGAATTCAAAACGGATGAAAACGGTGAAATCAACCTCACTCTCCGTGTGGGAGAATACACCGTATCCGAAGTGGCTGGCGAAGATTCCGAAAAGTACATTCTGCCCGATGACCAGACGGTAGAAATCAAGGCAGGCGAAACAACGACCGTAAAGATGCATAACAAACTGGTGCCGGAGGTTCCCTCTGTTCCGCAGACCGGCGATAACCCGTGGATGCCTGCCATCCTTGGCACTCTGGCAGGCTTGGCAGTTTTGTCCGGCGGCGCTCTGCTTTTCCTGCGCTATACAGGTAAAAAGCGCAAATCTGCTGATCAGGTCGATGAGGATCAAGGCACATAAGAATGAAAATCTTTCTAAAAGGATTTTGCATCGGCCTTTTGTGCCTGAGCTTATTGGGACTTCTCTGGTTTTTGGTTCTACAGCCGGGGCTGACCAATGGAGAAGCACAAGCCCTGAAAAAAGAATACGCACAGCCTCTCCCCGGAGCCGAAAGCTCCGGGGTTTTACCGGCTGGGAAAGAACAGCTCGAACCGGAATCCCTTGTGGACCTTCCCGCTTTGCAGGCTGAATACCCGGACATCAAAGGCTGGATTTCCATTCCCGGCACCTGTGTGGATTACCCGGTTTTGCAAAGCAGCGCCGATGATCCCGAATACTATCTGCGGCGTACCTACAAGGGAGAATGGCGCACTGCCGGAAGCATCTTTTTTCAATGGGATTGTTCCGCAGAGAGCCAAAATACCGTGGTCTACGGGCACAACATGAATGACGGGACCATGTTCGCTGTTCTTCAAAAGATGGCTGATGAAGCCTTCCGCAACGAACACTCCAAAATCCTGCTGCAGACCAGCGATGGACTGCGGGAATATCAAATTGCGGCTGTGCTGAAAACCGATATCACAAAGCTCCGGTTTAACCGCACTGAATTTGCGGATCATGCGGATTTTCTGTCTTTTCAGAAAGAGCTCTTTGCACAGTCATTATACGAATCCCAAACCATCCCCGGCGAGGACTGCCGCCTGCTGACGCTCGTCACCTGTTCCTATGAATGGGAAAACGCCCGCACGGTGGTCATCGCCGCAGAAGTGAGGTGAGAATCAATCAATGGAACCAAAAGCAATTATTTTGATCTGTTTATGCGCTGTCATTTTGGGCGGCCTTGTGTTCCTGTATATTCGTAACCGCAGGAAAAAATAGCGTAAGAACCAATCGGACGGGGCGCTGCGGAGCGCTCCGTCCCTATTTTTATCATACTGGAGGGATTGATTGAAAAAACTTGGACTTTTGGATGTGGTAGCCGAACAGCACCGCACCTTTATCTCCAACCTGCGTCTGCTGCCGGAACTCAAATGGGCGGCGCTTGGCGATCTGTACCGCCTGCCGGACAAGGAAAGATACCCTTTAAAGGAATGGGAAGAAGCGGTGTCCTATCTGTTGAGCTGCGAGGTGCATTTTGAAAACTATGAAGCAATCGGGAAAAGCCTGAAGCCCTTTTCCCTGCAAGTGAGGTGATCTGCCAGAATGCGAGTATTGCTTGTAGAACCGGGCAAAGCAGCCCGGCCTGTTGAGATGAAAAACGATCTTCATGAAATGCAGCAAATGGTAGGCGGCCCCATTCAGGCACTTTATCCGTGGGAAGAACCTGTTGCTATTGTCTGCAATGACGAAGGGAAAAATATGGGGCTGCCGCTAAACCGTGTGCTGGAGAACTATGACATAATTGCGGGAGCTTTTTTTGTCTGTGGTATTCAGGGAGAAAACTTCTCCAGCCTGACTGAAAAACAAATGCAGAAGTATCAGCAGATGTTTTTAAGCCCTGAGAAATTCATCCAAACACCGGAAGGACTTTTGTGTATCCGAATAAACCCGGTGGTAAGCCCAAAACCCAAAACCAAAAAGCCCCCGAATCATGAAAGATAAAGGAGAATGCCATGAATCAATTTTATACCGCTGAATCTGTTACGGAAGGGCATCCGGATAAGCTGTGCGACCTCATTGCCGACAGTGTGCTGGACGAATGCCTTTCCCACGACGCCCTCTCCCGTGTGGCCTGCGAAGTGATGGCTACCAGAGGGCAGATCATTGTCGCCGGGGAGATCACCAGCCTGTATGAACCTTCTATCCCTTCGATTGTCCGTTCGGTTCTCAGAAAAGTAGGCTACAATCCGGCCCGTTTTGCCATCCAGTGCCTCATCCATAAGCAAAGCCCGGATATCGCCGCAGGTGTGGACTGTTCGTTAGAGCAGCGAAGAAATGTGGATGGAAGCAGTCCCTCTCTGCAGCTCGGCGCTGGCGATCAGGGAATCATGGTGGGATATGCCTGTTCGGAAACCCCACAAATGCTTCCTCTGCCGGTTGTGCTGGCTCACCGTCTGACCAGTGCTCTCACCATCGCCCGAAAATCCGGTGCAATTCAAGGACTAAGGCCGGACGGGAAAGCACAGGTCACCGTGGAATATGATGAGGATGGAAAACCATTCCGGCTGGATACCGTTGTGCTGTCTGCCCAGCACAGCCCTGAAATCCCTGCCGATGAACTCTGCTTCGAACTGACGGATAAAGTGATTGCCCCTGCTTTGCAGGTCCTGCCACCGGATGAGGATACAAAAATTTTAATCAATCCAGCCGGAAGGTTTGTGCTGGGCGGCCCGGAAGCAGATACCGGTCTCACCGGACGAAAACTCATGGTGGACAGCTTCGGAGTGTTCGCGCCTCACGGCGGCGGTGCTTTTTCCGGGAAGGACGCCACCAAAGTGGATCGCTCCGGCGCATACATGGCCCGATATATTGCTAAAAACCTTGTGGCGGCGGGTTTGTGCGAACGGTGTCAGGTTACACTGGCTTATGCTATTGGGGCAGCCCAACCGGTGATGGTGGAAGTAGATACCTTTAAAACCGGAACGGTCTGCGCCGATGACTGTCTGGCAGATGCGGTAAAACTGGTGTTTGGGTTAACGCCTGCCGAGATTATAGCAAAACTGGATCTGTTATCACCGAGATATACTCTGTCTCTTATACACATCTCCGAGCCCACGAGACGGACTCCTATCTC
>ERZ1027229.440-NODE-440-length-22327-cov-14.794361_pt1 | contig 22327 bp, 17 predicted proteins | sample MGYA00519245_ERZ1027229 | MGnify/ENA primary metagenome ERZ1027229 (study PRJEB26926, sample SAMN06164466) | human gut metagenome | biome: ENVO:00009003; feature: ENVO:2100002; material: ENVO:00002003 | host: Homo sapiens | place: USA | collected 2012 ...
TCGGGAAAATATACAAGCAGTTAGGTCCGGTTATTTTGAAACCGCTGTACTAGGTACTTCCACAATTTTACGTAATGAGACATCGGGGATTTTGACCCCGACATCATTTTAATGTGTTTAGAGGCATTACGCAAATAAAAAATCTGTGAACTGCGCGTATTTTTGCAAGCTTGCTTGCTTTTACTGTATAGGAATGACAAAGAAATTTCCTATACAAAAAAGAAGGATAGCATACACTACCCTTCTTCACTCTTTCTCTCTTTCTTCTATTACAAAATCAGCTTCTGTCCAAAAGCTCTGTATAGAAATCTGTGTAATCCGTTCTGCCGGCTTTCATACAGTCGATCGCTGATGACGGATGCAGATTTAATCTGCCTGTCAGGAAGTATGGGATATCATAGCCCCAGACAACTCCCTGCTCTTTGAGTGCCATCATCTGTGTCTCCACAAATTTCAGTACCGGGAATAAATTGTATTTCGGATTTTTCAAAAAGCCAAGTAACAGTTCCATTGCACAGTTACCTGCACCACGTCCCATGGAACTCATCGTAGCATCCAGCAGACTTACCCCTCTTGCCATAGATTCAATCGTATTGGCAAAAGCAAGCTGCTGGTTGTTGTGTGCATGGATTCCGACATATTTGCCTGCTGCATCCATTGCATCCACATATTTATCGGAAAGAGCGCGGATCTGCTCCGGGTAGAGAGAACCGTAACTGTCCACCAGATATACACCATCTACATTTGTCTCTGCCAGCATCTTCAGTGCAGTATCCAGATCTGCCTCCTGCGCATTGGAGATCGCCATGATATTGCAGGTAACTTCGTATCCTTTTTCCTTTGCATCCTCGATCATATGGATCGCTGCAGGCATTGTATTGATGTATGTTGCCACACGTACCATATCGATCACGCTGTCTTTTCTATCAATGATATCTTTTTTGTAATCGCAGCGGCCTACATCTGCCATGACCGAAATTTTCAGATCAGAGTTGTTATCTCCCACGATCGCACGGATATCGTCTTCATCACAGAATTTCCACTTGCCGAATTTATTGACATCGAACATATCCTTAGATGCCTTATAGCCGAATTCCATATAGTCAACGCCCGCTTTTACATTTGTACGATACAGTTCATTTACAAACTCATCCGTAAAATAAAAGCCGTTCACCAGTCCTCCGTCTCTGATTGTTGCATCTAATACCTTGACGTCAGTACGAACTGTCATCAAGTTTCCCTTCTGTGCCATTGTAATCTACTTCCTTTCTTTTCTCTTTCATGCTTCAACGCTTTAAAGCATGTGAGTACATACTAGCACACCTGTCAAAATTCTGCAAGTCCTTTTTTGTTTTCCGACAGATCACAGACAGAATTCCTGTCGATTGCATTCTGCCCCTATAGCTGTGGATACTTTTCTTTCAAGTATCCGCAGAAAGCCTCCACGCCCTTTTTATTCAGGTGATCCGCATCCCCGAAGCAGTCATTCGGATAACAGTAAAAATCAGGGTAAAACAGCACATCCGGAAACTCCTGCACCAGATTCGCCATATAACCGCGATAATGATCTTTCAACTCCCGTGTAAAGATTTTATAAGAAGTCTCATTGACCGGTGTCTGCTCTAAGATCACCTGTATGTTGTTTTCCCTGCACAGAAGAAACATCTGCGTCAGATAAGCTGTAATGATATCGGAAGCACTAAAGTCACTGACCTTGGCTTCTCCGTCCACATCATCCGAATGGTCTGCCGTTCCATAATAGGTATGCCCGCTGTCTGCTTCCACCTGTGCATATTTCTGAAGGTTTTCCTGTCTGCGTTCACAGAATACCGCTTTTTTCAAAGCCGTTGCATATTTATTCGGCATATAGAATTTATATTGCAGATATTCCAGTCTGCAGTGGTCGATCAGAATATGCTCCGTGTCCTGAAAACTTTTTGCACGTGATACCAGATCCGAAAAGTCCGCACTGCGCAGCGTATGAAAATAAATGCATCTTGTCCATAATGTATCCACATCCATATAATGCATCGGCGCATACGCGATCACAACCGTCTGCGGCAGATCATCCGCGTGTGTTTCGATATATTCCTTCAGCGCATAATAGCCCTCGATCGGCGTTGTCCCGCCCAGTGCAATATTATAGCTGCCTTCCCAGAGAAGCGCCGGATCCATGCCCGCTTTTGTGCGGGAATCACCAACGATCAGTACCCTTGCAGCAGTACCCGTTTTACCCTGCACATAATCCTGCTGCTGTCTGTACATCGCATACTCCCCATCCAGATAGTTTTCCGGAAAAAGCATGCAATACAGCGGCAGAAGGAGAAAGAAAGGAAACAAAAGCAATATTAACTTTTTGACAATACTACCGATTTCTTTCCACATCATTTCTATTACCTCAAAATTGGAAATATACAAATTCCTGTGCATTAAACGATGCCAGCAGGATCACAAGGAGCATAAATCCATAATAAAAGCTCCAGCGAAGCACCGGTTTCCACGTCTCTGTCTTGCGGATCGGATCTGCATGCAGACTACAGGCGTCATAAACAGCCAGCAAAGCAAGCGGCAGAGCCAGTTCCAGAGCCGTCCGCAGTGTCAGTCCGAGTCCCGCAAAGCCTGTTCGCAGGTAAGAAAGCGGATGCCCTATGCCTGTCCACATATCCCACAGGATATATACTGCCTGTGATACCGACCCGGCCCGGAAAAAGACCCATGCCAGCATCACGAGAAAAAATGTCACAAGTCTGCTGATGACCAGAACGCCCTTCTTCTCTGTCCCCTCTTTGACGCGTCTGATATGTGCCCGAAACAGTGGAATACTGTTTTCCAGAATCTGCAGCATACCATGAAGTCCTCCCCAGATAATATAGGTAAAGGCAGCGCCATGCCAGAGTCCGCTCACCAGAAACGTTACAAGCAGATTTGCACAGTGCCGCAGCTTTCCGACTCTGTTACCGCCAAGCGGGATATAGACATAGTCCCGGAACCAGGTGGATAAAGAAATATGCCATCTGCTCCAGAACTCCTTGACAGAGGCTGCAAAATACGGACTGTTAAAATTCTGCATCAGCCTGATATCAAACAGCTTTGCTGTTCCAATCGCAATATCCGAATATCCCGAAAAATCGCAGTAAATCTGTATCGTAAAGAAAAAGGCTGCAAGCAGCATGGCAAAGCCCGGATAGTCCTGCGGCGTGTCAAAAACCAGATCCACATATACTGCAAGATTATCAGCGATCACAAGTTTCTTAAAAAAGCCCCATGCCATCAGCTTCAGTCCATATACTGCATCTTCCCGGTGAAAGGTATGTTCCCCCTTGATTTGCGGCAATAAATTCGATGTACGCTCAATAGGTCCTGCCACAAGCTGTGGAAAAAAGGAAATAAAAGCAGCATAGGTAAAGAAATTCCGCTCTGCTACCACTTCTCCCCGATATACATCGATCACATAGCTGAGCGTCTGGAAAGTATAAAAAGAAATACCCACAGGTAACAATAGGGTAAGCGTATGCGCCTGCACCGGGATCGCACATTTTTGGAGAATCCGTACGATCGTCAGATCAAAGAAATTGTAATATTTGAAAAAAAACAAAACACTCATGCATGCTGCAACCGTCAGCCATAAAAACAGCTTTTTGTGTGCAGGGTATTTTTCAAGCAGCCTTGCACAGCCATAAGACAGCACGGTTGTAAACAGAATGAGTACGACATATTTGACATTCCAGCTCATATAAAAATAGTAGCTGACAATAAGCAGAAAAAAAGAACGGTATTTACTTGGAAGTGCCCAATATAAAAAAAAGACAATCGGAAGAAATATGGCAAATGCCAGTGAATTGAATAACATGTTCTTGTCCTTTGTTAAATACTTTATAAAAAAGCAAGCAGGACGGTAAGCCGGGTTATGTCGTTGAATGATCATCTATCTAGACCTGCTGTTGCCAGCAGGCTCAAGCAACCTACCTGAGAACGCAACGGGCCGCTGCATCGTTCTCTGCTCGGTCTTGCTTCGGATGGGGTTTACATGTGCCCCTGCTGTTACCAGCAGGGCGGTAGTCTCTTAAGCTGCCTTTCCACCCTTACCGGGAGATCCCGGCGGTATATTTCTGTTGCACTTGCCTTGGAGTCACCTCCACCGGACGTTATCCGGCATCCTGCCCTGTGAAGCCCGGACTTTCCTCGTCTGTCGCCTTTCGGTCTGGCAGCCGCGATCATTTGTCCTACTTGCTTATTTATCATATTAAATCATATTTCGCATATCGTGGGATTGTCCTCCCACTTCGTGGGTCCCTCCTTACTACACGGGAAAACAACTGCCACCCACAAACTCTCTTACAATGGAATTATTGGGCAGATGTTCCGTACTGACCCCTAAAAAATATTCGAGGAATTTCAGCAGTCTCTTTGCCTCATAATATTCCGGTTCCTCTTCCGTGATATTAAACAAAAGCGGTTCCGCAAACTGTTTCAGTACTGCCAGCTCATAGATCAGCACACTGTTAAAGAAGGCATCTGCTTTTTCCTGATATGGGAAAATATTTTCCTCTTCTCCCTTTCTGACACTCGGCCACATCTGAATCGTTCTTTTGGCAGATGCGCCTCTGGTACGTGCATCCCTGACCATACGGCGGATCAGTCTGCCGTCTGTCGTCGGGATCCGGTTATGTTCATCTATATTCAGGCTGGTAAGTGCGCTGATATAGATCTTATACTTACTGCTGTTCGGCAGAGAATACGACATGGCATCATTCAGCCCATGGATACCTTCCAGTACAAGGATATCTTCCTCGCCCAGCTTCTTTACATTGCCTCTGTATTCCCGCACTCCGGTTTTAAAATTAAAGGTCGGAAGTTCTACCTCTTTGCCTGCCAGCAGATCACTCATATCTTTATTGAACTGCTCTACGTCCAGCGCTTCCAGACATTCAAAATTATAATCGCCGTTCTCATCACGCGGTGTCTCGGATCTGTTTTTGAAATAATCATCCAGTGCGATCGGATGTGGTACTAACCCAAGCGTGCGCAGCTGAATGGACAGTCTGTGTGAAAATGTCGTCTTTCCGCTGGAAGAAGGTCCTGCGATCATCACAAACTTTACACCGTCACGGCTTGCAATATCCTTTGCGATCTCACCGATCCTGCGCTCCTGCAGTGCTTCCTGCACCAGGATCAGATCGTTCAGCTTTCCTTCACAGATCTGATCATTCAGATCTCCGACCGTATCGATCCCCAGCTTCATGCCCCAGTCCGTTGCCTGGGAAAGCGTTGTAAAAAGCTGCTTCCTCGGTTCAAACGGCGAAACAGCCTCCGGATCTTCCTTATCCGGCAGATTCAAGATCATACCGCTTTCATATGCCTGCAGGGAAAAATGTGGTACATACCCTGCGTGTGGCAGCATATAGCCATAATAATAATCATAATAGCTGCCCATATTATATACATTGATCATAGAACTGCGTCTGTAACGGAACAGCTTCACCTTATCGTCCATATGCATCTGCACAAACAAAGCGATTGCTTCATCCTTTTGCATTGCCTGCTTATGGATTGGCTCTGCCTGCTCCACAAGCTCGCGCATACGTGTTTCCGCTTTTGCCACGATCGCGTCTGTCAGATTGACACCTCTGACACTGATATAATACCCCTTTCCGATTGAAAATTCCACCTTTATCTGATCCGGATGCACCTCAGGCAGAATGTCATACATGGCACGCATCAGTACCATGGTTGCGGTTCTGACATAAGACTTGTGTCCCGCGTCATCCGCATATGTCAAAAAGGAAATCTCCGTATCACGCTCCGGTGCTTTCAAAAGCTCCCGGATCTTTCCGTTTGCGATCACAAGTGCGATCCTTGCAGCATATTTGCTCTGGAAATCCTTTGCGATCTCTTCATACGTCGTTCCTTCTGCGTATTCATATATCTTACCGTCATATTTGATATGCAGCATTTTGCTACCTCCCATTACCTTACAGGATACGGAACGGATCCGCTTTGCCCTGTGTTATGATCTCGATACCTTCTGTTTCTCTTTTCAGATATTCCTGCAGATACGGCACAAAAATCTTCTCCAGCCCATAATGTCCTGCATCAATGACCGCCATGCCCTGCTCTACCGCATCAATCCCTTCGTGATGGTCGATATCACCGGTGATCAGCACATCTGCACCCTTTCCGATCGCTGGTGCGATCATGGATTTGCCTGAGCCCGGCGAAATTGCTGCCCGGACAAGCTGCTGGCTGCCCTGTCCGAATACCTTTACCGCCTGCAGATGGAAACGCTCCTTGACATAAGCAGCACATTCATCAACCGTCATCGGATATGGCAGATCCCCCAATCTTCCAAATCCCTCCTTGGCGATATCATCTTCAAAGGTAATATCCAGTACCTCTCTGTTCTGCAGCTTCAGTTCATCCGCCGCCGCATCCGCCATTCCCATCACATCAAAATTGGTGTGCATGGCATAATAGCACATATCGGCCTGCAGAAGCGTTAAGATCCGTCTGCCGATAAAATCCTCACTGTTTACTTTTTTGATACCTTTAAAAATAAGCGGATGGTGTGTCAGAAGCATATCTGCACCAACGCTTTCCGCTTCCGCGATCGCTTCCGTCGTCGCATCGACAGCTATGTAGATCCTTTTGATCTCCTTATCCGTTCTGCCCGCCAGAAGTCCGGGATTATCCCAGCTTTCCGCATAAGCAAGCGGAGACAGTTCTTCCAGTTTCCGTATCACATCTGCGCAGCGCATATGCCCTCCTGTTTTCCTTATGCAAGATCCAGCATGGCTGCTGCCAGATCCAGCATCTTCTTTCTGCTGACCGCCTCATCAGAACTGCTCTGATGCTGCTCTATCATTTTCAATATCTTTGTGAATTTCTGTTGTTCCTTTTGGATATAGCTGACAAGCTGTTCATTTTTCTCCTGCATCAGATATGGTCCGAATGCATGCATGACCTGTCTTTTTTCCGCCGGCAGATTTTCGCACGCCTCGATAAATGCGATCTGACCTTTCGCTGCCGTCTCTTTTCTGACTGCGCGCAGAACCGGATAATACTTTCCCTCTTCCAGCACCATATTCTCTTCTACGATCAAATATGCCTGCTCATACAGAAAAGCTCGCAGTTCTTCCCATTCCGACTGTGGCTGCAGCACAAGCTCCTGAACCGGAAGCCTGTCCAGCTCTCCCAAGATCCGCCGCATCAGGCGTCCGCCCATGCCCGCCAGGATCACCGTGTCAACCCGGTCCTCCGGCGTTACCCCGGCAAGACCGTCCGAAAGCCTTGTTTCTATGTACGGCGTAAGCTGTACCTCTTTGATATGCTGCTGTGCCCGCGACAAAGGCCCCGGTCTGACATCTGCAGCCAGTACATGATCCGCTTTTTTTGCCTGCACCAGATAAATGGACACAAAGCCGTGGTCACAGCCGATATCCGCTACCCGCCTGCCTGTTACCATATCCGCTACCGTCTGAAGACGGTTTGATAAACTTACTGCTTCCATCATTAATCCAGATAATCCTTCAGCTTACGGCTTCTGCTCGGATGACGGAGCTTACGCAGCGCTTTAGCCTCGATCTGACGGATCCGCTCTCTTGTGACATTGAACTCACGTCCGACCTCTTCCAGTGTTCTGGCGCGTCCGTCATCCAGACCGAAACGGAGCTTGAGTACCTTCTGCTCACGCTCTGTCAGTGTATCAAGCACCTCATTGAGCTGCTCTCTGAGGAGCGTAAATGCTGCTGCATCTGCAGGTACAGGCACATTGTCATCCTGGATAAAGTCGCCAAGATGGGAATCTTCTTCTTCACCGATCGGTGTTTCCAGAGAAACCGGTTCCTGAGATATCTTTAAAATCTCTCGCACACGGTCTACCGGCATATTCATTTCCTTTGCGATCTCTTCCGGCGTAGGTTCACGTCCAAGCTCCTGCAAAAGCTGTCTGCTGACTCTGATCAGTTTATTGATCGTTTCCACCATATGCACCGGGATACGGATCGTTCTTGCCTGATCGGCAATGGCTCTTGTGATCGCCTGACGGATCCACCATGTAGCATACGTCGAGAATTTATATCCTTTGCGATAGTCAAATTTTTCAACTGCCTTGATCAGACCAAGATTACCTTCCTGGATCAGGTCAAGGAACAGCATACCACGTCCTACATAACGCTTTGCAATGCTGACAACCAGACGGAGGTTAGCCTCTGCTAATTTCTTCTTTGCCTCTTCATCGCCCTCTTCCATCTTCTTGGCAAGCTCGATCTCTTCCTCTGCACTCAGAAGCGGTACCTTACCGATCTCCTTCAGATACATGCGGACAGGATCCTCAATGCTGACACCGTCCGGAACAGAAAGATCGATATTCTCAACATCAACCTCTTCTTCCTCTGCCAGCAGCATCTCTTCATCCGGCTCATCATCATCGGTAATACGCAGCACATCCACGCCGTTGTGCTCCAGATATTCTACGATCTTGTCAAGCTGATCATCCTCTAACGAAAGCTCAGCAAAAGAATCCACTACCTGCTGATAATCCAGAACATTTTTCTTTTTCTTGGCAAGTGCCAAAACCTCTTTCAGTTTTTCATCCAGTCTTGCCTGTGTGTTTTCGTCCATCTTTTTTCCATCCTTCCATTTATGTATCTATTCTAACCTTAATCAAAAGAAATATGCGTTTTTTCAAGCTCATCCAGCTCCTGTCTGCCCGAAATAACACGGGAAAGTGCCTCCATATCGGAACCCGATGCTTTCAGATCGTGTTCGTAGGCATTCCGCTTTACCTTGACAACAATATCATGAAACGCTTTTTCTCTTTCCTGCACCTGTGACTGCGACTCCATATCCTGCTGCATATAGGGCAGCTTTGTATTAAATAAAGACGCTGCCTCCCGCTGCTCTTCTTCCTGTGAAAACCGGCTGATGATCGCCGCCGGATTCGGTTTTCCCTCTTCCAGCTTCGGGAACAGTTCCTGTGCAACCTGCCTGTACAATTCATTTGTAAAAGAAAGCGGCGTAATATATTTTTTGATTTTTTTATACAGATGCGGTTCTTCCACCAGCCATGTCAGGAGCAGCTTCTGTACATTCTCCTGTTGCTCCTTCGGCGTGTTTTTCTGCTGCACGGGCTGTTTCGGCCGTATGACCTCAGCGGCCATGCCCATCTTTGCCGCATAGCCTGTGACAAGTTTTTTCAAACTTTCCATGCTGATATTATACTTTTCCGCCACAGCCTCTGTATAATTTTCCCTCTCCACTTCCTCGGAAAAACCACACAGCTTCTTAGCGATCTCATTGTAAAACTTCGTCTTTGCTTCCGGATCGGAGAGATCATATTGCTTCTGCATCATCCTAAGTTCAAAGAAAAAGGTATTCTCCGCCTGCGATAGACGTTTTGCAAATTCTTCCCGTCCCAGATTTTTCATAAATTCATCCGGGTCTTTATACGGCTCCAGATTCAGTACCTTACCGGTCAGACCTGCTTCTTTTAAAATACCGATCGCACGCAGTGCCGCTTTCACACCCGCTCCGTCACTGTCATATGACAAAATAACATTTTCCGTATATCGCCTGAGCAGGTTTGCCTGTCCGCTTGTAAATGCTGTTCCCAGCGAAGCGACCGCCTGTGTAAAGCCTGCCTGGTGCATGGCTATGACATCCATATAGCCCTCACACAAAATGATATTATCCTGTCTTGCCGTTCTGGCAAAATTCAGTCCGTACAGATTCCGGCTCTTGTCAAATACCGGTGTCTCCGGTGAGTTTAGATATTTCGGCTCTCCTTCTCCCATCACACGGCCGCCAAAGCCGATCACACGATGGTTGACATCCTGGATTGGAAACATCACCCGGTTCCAGAATTTATCACTCATGCCATATTTTTCATTGAATACCGCAGCGCCCGACTCCCGAATCAGTTCATCCGGATAGCCCTTATGTCGCAGATACTGGCAAAGATCATTGCTTGTCTTATTGGAATAGCCCAGTCCGAACCGGTTCATTGTTTCATCACTGAGCTGTCTGCCCTTCAGATAATCCAGCCCCACACGCCCCTGTGGTGCACGCAGCTGATAATAAAAGTAAGTCGCAGCTTCCTTATTGATCTGCAGAAGCGTCTTTCTGCGGTTTTCCTTCTCTCTTGCCTCTTTGGAATCCTCGATCTCCGGCAATGCGATCCCCGCCCGGTCTGCCAGCAGCTTGATTGCTTCCGCAAAGGTGTAATTCTCATAATTCATGATAAAGGTAAATACATTACCGCCCGCTCCGCAGCCGAAGCAGTAATACATCTGTTTCCCGGGGCTGACGGAAAAGGAGGCTGACTTCTCATTGTGGAACGGACACAGTCCGAAATAATTGCCGCCCTTTTTCTTCAGATTCACATAGCCCGAGATAATATCTACTATATCATTTCGTTGTCTGACTTCTTCTACCAGTTCATCAGAATAATACATTTTATCACCAACTTAACCATGCCACGTTTTCGGAATGTAGATCTCTTCATATTTTGCGATTGCAAAACGGTCTGTCATGGCTCCTACATAATCACAAACGATCTGTTCCTTCGGTGTTCCGTCGCGGTCCATTAAATTCAGCATATCCCGCGGGATCAGATCCATATTTTTCAAATAATATTCGTACAGGGTAATGATGAGATTTTCTGCCTTGCTCTCTTCGCTTTTCGCTACCGGATTCTGGTAAACATTCTCAAACATGAAGGCACGCAGTTCTTTCATGGCATTTGCCACCGGCTCCGACATGATAATGTCATCCTTTCCCGCGCTGTTTGTCACAATATCATGGATAAAGTGATCCAGCCGCTCTCCAAGCGTATAACCGATCACATCGCCGATGCTCTTTGGCACATCCGCATCCGTCAGTATCCCTGCGCGGATCGCATCGTCCATGTCATGGTGGATATACGCGATCTTATCCGACATCCGGACGATCTTACCTTCCAGTGTCGATGGCATACAGCTCGTCTGGTGATTACGGATTCCATCACGCACTTCATATGTCAGGTTCAGTCCCTGTCCGTTCTTTTCCAGTACCTCAACAGTACGAACGCTCTGCTCACTATGTACAAATCCCAGCGGACAGACGCTGTTCAGTGCTCTCTCGCCTGCATGTCCGAATGGCGTATGCCCCAGATCATGTCCAAGCGCGATCGCCTCTACCAGGTCTTCATTCAGCCGAAGTGCTTTTGCGATCGTACGCGCATTCTGGGAAACCTCCAGCGTATGCGTCATACGTGTACGGTAATGGTCGCCTTCCGGTGTCAGGAATACCTGTGTCTTATCTTTCAAACGCCTGAAGGACTTGGAATGCAGAATCCTGTCTCTGTCCCTTTGAAAAACAGGCCGGATATCGCATTGTTTTTCCTCGCGCTCCCTGCCCTTTGAATTTTTGCTCAGGCAGGCATACGGACTCAGGTTGGTACATTCCATTTGTTCCAGATTTTCTCTGATCGTCATATAGATTCTCTTCCTCCAAAGGCACTTGTTGGCTCCCTATTTATATTTTTCTGCACATTTCGCGGGATTCCTTTTTTCTTACGTAAAATTTTGTGATTTCTTTTCTTCTTCGCGCAGGTACGCATCCTTACAGCGCATAATTTCCTGCTCCGCGAGATGCAGCATATCTATCGCTGTATAGGGAATTTTCTATACAACAAAGAAAAAACCTCAGCAGATTCTGCTGAGGTCTGGTATGCAGGAGATGGGACTTGAACCCACACGATATTGCTACCACAGGCACCTGAAGCCTGCGCGTCTGCCAATTCCGCCACTCCTGCGCGCAAGATGTATTGTATCTTCTTTTAGAGCTTCTGTCAATGCCTAATTTCAATTTTTTTATTTTTTTCGATCTTTTTTTAGATAAAGCTGTTCCAGATGTCCCCGTTTGAGAACAGAGATGCGGTATAAGTTGCGGATGAACCATATACACCACTGGCTTTATTCTGGTCATTCTTTGCATACATACTGATGAAGGATGCCTTTGTCTGTACGCCATAGGCAAAAGAACCGTTTCCGTTCATCATGCTCTTCACCGTTGTCATATCCGCCGCTTTCAGCTTCTTTTCATCTACAGAAAGCTTATTATCCTCTCCGATCGTGATACCGATCCTGGAAAGCATTTTTTCATTTGCGACCGTCTGCTGCACCATATTGGAAGCTGTTGAAACAACACTGCTGTTCTTAGACTTTGCTGCAGCACTCAGAACGCTGTTATAATCATCTGCAAAGGCGGATACTGCCTTATAGATCGCATCCGTATCATAGCCCTTTGTTGTCTTTTCAACGCCGTTCTCATCCTTTGTGGTAATATCCTTTTCCTTGAAGACAGAGTCCTTACCTGTTTTCAGTAAGCTTTCGGCAGATTTCACAAGCGCATTGGCACTTTTCTGCAAGGATGCGTTTTCAGATGTTGTATCCGCTGTCGCTGTTTTGCTATTCGTCTTCTTTGTCGCAGAGGCAGCATCAGATAAAGCCGTTTTGTTCTTTCCATAATAGGCCTTCATCAGCTTGCCATAACTGCCATTCTTTATGCTTGCATAATCAGCGAGGGAATAACTGCCTCCGCCGATTCCTGTAGATTTTCCTCCGTTCAGGGAAGAAAATAATGCGCTGTAATCTGTTCTTCCTGTGATCCGAATACTCATACGCTCCACTCCTTTGAAAAACATGTATCCGATACATGATATACCGCGTCCGTGCGAAAAACATTTTGTTATTTATAGTATCGGTCTTTTTGACAGATAATGCAAGCTTTTTTATCCGTTTTTATATATTTTTTACATCAATTCCAAAACAACTGCATCACAGCTGTCCAGCCTTATTGTTCCGATCGTACCGCCGATCTCCTCATGGGGCCGGTTTGCCAGCAATACCTTTTTCAGCATATATTCCAGTTCAATATCAACAGGCTTTTTCCCGAAATTTGCAGCTACAAGTATATGGGCAGAGTCATCTTTACGATAGAATGCCATGATGCCATCCAGATTTTCATATGCCGGAATAAACTCACCATAGGTAAACACCTCTTTATATGCAGCAGATTTGCGTAAAGCAACCAGCCTACGATAATAATTTAATACAGAATCCGGATCATTTTCCTGAGCTGCCACGTTAATCTCTCTGTAATCGGAATTTACTTTCAGCCATGGCGTTCCTACCGTAAACCCTGCATTTTCCGCTCCGCTCCACTGCACAGGTGTTCTTGCATTATCCCGGCTCATTTTACCGCAGATTTCCAAAGCCTCTCTCTCTGACAGCCCTGCCCGTACAGCTACCTGATACTGATCCTTTGTGTTAATATCATCAAATTCCTCCTTGCAGCCCCATTCCGCATTTTTCATACCGATTTCCTGCCCCTGATATATAAAAGGAATTCCTCTGAGAAGAACACTTACAGTTCCCAACATTTTGACTCCTGCAGGATTCCGGGCATACGCAGGCAAAAAGCGGGAGGCGCCTCTTGGTTCATCGTGATTTTCGATAATATTTGCTTCAAATCCATATTTCTGAATTTCAAGCTGGGAACGTACAATTGCTTCCCTCCATTTGGAAAACTCTATTTCCGGTGCGTCATACCAGCCATGCATTCCCTCGCTCAGGCAATGTGCGCTGAAATCAAAAATAGTAGAAAAATGTCCGTTTTCCCCTATAAATGCCGGCAGTTCATCTGATTTCATATTGAACACTTCACCTACTGTAAAAGCATCATACTTTTCAAATGTATTTTTCTTTAAATCCTCCAGAAGTTCTCCTACGCCTTCCACATTTTCGACCATTTTGATACAGCTTGCAAGACCGTCTGTGCCATCCGGTGCAAAATCAGGGAAAGCCGGATCTTTTTTAATGTTGATAATTGCATCAATACGGAACCCGGAAAGTCCTTTTTCCAGCCACCAGTTGATCATACGGTAAAGCTCCTGCCTCAGTTCAGGATTTTCCCAATTCAGATCCGGCTGTTCCTTCGCAAACATATGAAAATAATACTTGTCCGTTCCCGGTACAGGTTCCCAGCAGCTTCCGCCAAAATAAGACCGATAATTACTTGGCGGATTTCCGTTTTTCCCTTTTCGGAAATAAAAATAATCCGCATATTTTCCATCCGGATCTGCCAATGCTTTCCGAAACCACACATGTTGGTCAGAGCAATGATTGATCACCAGATCCATTATGATGTGCATATCGCGTTTTTTCGCTTCCGCAAGCAATTCATCAAATTCATCCATGGTTCCGAATTCTTCGGCAATTGCATAATAATCTGCTATATCATAACCCTGATCCACAAACGGTGATTTATAAACAGGAGACAGCCATATAATATCAATGCCCAGTTTTTTCAGATAATCCAGTTTGGAAATAATACCTCTCAGATCCCCAATGCCATCTCCGTTTGTGTCGAGAAAGCTCTTCGGATAGATCTGATATGCCACTTTATCATGCCACCATTTTCTTTTCATATTCTTCGCTCCTTATCATTTTCTTATTGCTTCGTGTATGTTGCAGCATCGTTCGAATTGTATTATGCTGTCATTGTACTATGTTACGCATTAAATTTCTTGCATATTTTTATCACTTTATGACACAATACTGCCATTCAAAAAGAAGCAAACCATATGAAACATTCAAATCCGCTGGCACCGGGGCAAAAAGAAAATGCCAAACACGGCCATTACTCTTACATGCAGCTTCACTTGACAACAGAAGTCCGGAACTCCATTCAGAAACTTACGTGTTTCATATGAGTTTTCTGGGCGGAAATGCAGCCGACATCTGTTCTACCCGCTATCTTACACCGTTGATCAATCATGATTTTTCCATGCCCTGCCTCATCACAGCCCCGCATCCCGCTTATATGCCGCTGTTTAAATGCTTCCGACAGATTGCGCTGCTATATAAAGAACAGGAATTTGGATACGAACTGGCGTTAAAATCACTGCTATTACAGTCTGTTTTTCTCCTGCTTCCATACAGCGACCGCACCCCATCCGCAGGCTCTAATCCATCCTCTGACAAATTAAAGATTGTTCTGGACTACGTTTCGATCCATTATGCTGACACGATTCTGGTATCTGACCTGGCCGGTTTATGTTATTTCAGCGAATATCATTTTATGCGTTTTTTCAAAAAACATATGCATATGACATGCATGCAATATATCAATAATGTACGGCTCGAAAAATCCGTAGAACAATTTGAACATGGAAACACTTCTATTCTGGATGTTTCTCTGTCAGTTGGATTTCATAATCTATCCTACTTTCACAGGGCATTCAAAAAGAAATATCATATGACACCCCGTTCTTTTATCCAAAAGCTGGAACAGTTCCAATAAATCGTTTCAAACTTTTTTATTCTTCTGCTACACGGGCAGCGAAAAAAATCCCTTGAATCTGTTAGATTCAAGGGATTGAAATAAACATATAATGCGGAAGATGGGACTTGAATGAATTTGTACCTTAAAAAACACGATAGAAAGGGGCTTTTCAGCACATCATTTCAAAGTGTAACAAAAAAGTAACAAAACCATCTCCGCATTATTTTGAACAAGCCGACAAATTGGGGGTTACTCTTTGAAATCACTTTTAAGAACTGCATACTGCGCAGTGTCAATAAACGTGTCCTTTTTGTAATACTTTTGTCTAGCAATTCCTTCAAACCGCATTCCACACTTTGTTAATACATGTACAGATGCAACATTTCCATCAAACACTTCTGCCTGAACACGATTTAATTCAATCTCATCAAATGCATATTTTAGTACAGCTTGAAGCACTTCCGTCATTATACCTTGTCCCCAATACTGTGGCGAAAGCATATAGCATGTATCTGACATAAAACATGATTCTTCAACATTTCCCAAATTAATCGTTCCAATCAAATCATGATTTTCTTTCCATTCAATTACCCAATGAAAATATGTATCAGATTCATAATTATCTGCCCATTTATGTACCTTTTCTTTATATATTTCCATATCCGTTACGGGATTGAACGGAAAGTACCTGCAAACTTCTTCGTATTTTGCCCAGTTTTCATACATCATTTGATAATCGTCTGGAACAATTCTTCTCAATATACAACGTTCTGTATCTATTATTTTTGTACCAATTTTATTCATTGCACTCCTCCACAACTTCTTAATTTGTAAAATTAAGTATATCACGCCAAGCTATGAGAATATAGAAAATTATTTTTTAACTTTGATATATGTAATTTCTTGCCCTGTTTCCTCGTTGGTGTATTTCTTTTGGTTGCATACTTTGGGATTTAGCTCAACCGACTTCATGAAGTTCTCAACATCATCAAGCATGATGTTCTCCACTTCTGCGGTTTCAAGATTTCTGCTACATAAATAGCGGTGCTTTCCTTTGGTGGCGATAATCATTTCTTTTGTGATGTACTTGGTTATATAACTGCTCACTTTCTGGGTGTTTTCAATTTTTGAAACCGTAGTAAATCCATATCTGAAAGTTTTGGAATTGACATTATAAATCTTCTTCCCGTTCTTTTTTATTCCACTATCTTCAAGTTTTAACCTATCGCAATTTGTACCGATACCATGAAAATGAATTCTCCCAGATTTATGGAATTCTGGAACAAAGATATATTTAAAATCTGGGTTCTGGTCTTTAATATTTTTGAGAAATTGGTGTAATCGTTTATAGCATTTATCATAATCAAAACTATCTACTTGCTTTGGATCAAATGTGATTGTGAAAAATAGTCCATTGCTCCAATCGTTAGAAAAAGCGTAATTATAGATTTTTTGCTTGGTTCTGCTTAAAGATGACTGCTCGCTATGTTCCTTGCTTTCCTTTGTTCGTTCTTTCTTGGTTGCTTTATTATACTCTACTCCGCCAATTTCTTCATATTCAACATGGGCGGAAGTTCTTTTATTACCCGTTTGAAATGGTATCTTAAAAAGTCGATACTCTTCATGATTTAAATACATTACATGCTTCATATTATAAAACTGCGGGGTTTCAAATATGGACTTAATTACGCTGCCTTTGTAGTATCTCCAAGACGCTTCCTCTTTGGTAATCTTTTGGCTTAATGCCAACTCTTTTATTTTCTGTTCTTCTTTTTGTTTCTCTATTATCTCTAATAGTGTCATGTGCGTTCTTCCTTTCTGCTACTCCGCCAAAAATGTTGCCTATGTCAAGTAAGGCAACAAGGCTGTTTATTAGTTTCATTAGGAAGTATGCAAGACCGCTTAAACTTCAAATTGTGCTATATAGCCAAATTTCATATTTTTTATGAAGGGAGGGATTTTACATGAATGAAGATGATATGACATTAGACCAGATAATTGCATTTCATACTTTAATGTGTGAAGCACAAAAGATAATTGACAGTTGGGATGCCGAGGACGATGCAGACCAATTGGGAGATGATTTTGAAAGGTACGACCGACAAACACCAAGTTATGATGATGAAAGATAAGAAGAGCCCCACCTTTGCAAAAGGTATAGGGGCTTAGACCTTTACAAGATTTCGAAGCATAGGCGGTCTTGTAAATGGTCGCACAGAGAGGAGGAATTATATGGCTTTATTAGCTTTTCATTGCCAGAACTACAAGGCTGGCGCATTAGTTGGAATTGATGGACACAATAGACGATTGCACAAGAACCATAAAAGCAACCCAGATATTGATAATGAACGCTCTGCCAACAATATAGTATATGTAGCACCGAAAAAGAATTTGTATGCGGACTGCAAAGCAATCATAAAAGAGAAAGTAATAGACACAGGGCACAGGGTAAGAAAAGACAGTAATTGGATATGTGAATGTATCTTCTCATATCCCGAAGAACTACCGCCCGACAGAATGGATGACTATTTTGAACTAATCATTAAATACATGGGCGCAAGACTTGGCAAAGACAATGTAATTGAAGCGGTGGCTCACTGCGATGAGGGTGGATTGAACCATCTACATCTTGACATTTTGCTTATAACCCCAGAGGGTCGCTTATCTTCAAAAGCACTCATCACTAGGGAATTTATCCAATCTATACATGATAAACTTCCAATCGTTTTGCAAGCCCATGGTTTTGATGTAGAACGTGGCGCAGTTGGTCATGAGGGCGGACTATCTGCAAAAGAATATAAAAAGCAGATGGAAAGCGAAGCAAAAGAAATCAGCCACAAAATAGATGAGATGGTTGAAGAACATAACCGCCTACTAGAAATTATTAAAAGGCTACGGGAAATAGCCCAACAACTAGAACTTGGCAACCTAGCCAAAGCACGAGATATAGTATCCCACCATCAAAAGTCCAGATAAATCAATTAAGCAAGCACACAAAACGCTTGCTTTTTTTAATGCCCAAATACTGAAAAATTGATTTTTATTTTTGGTGCTTAAAATGTCAAGGAAAAAATGTAACAAAAATAAAAAATTATTTAATCTCAAAACACTGATTTACTTTCTGTATAGCCCTTTCTTTTTCGTTTTTTATAAGTTCATTCTGCTTTTTTGTGCAATGTGCTGTTCTCAATTTTTGACCTCCAAGAATCAATTATCAAGCATGCTACGATAAGGCTGTAACAAGAACACGCGCGCGAGTTCATAACTTCCAGACGCTTCCCAGAGTTGCAAACTGCAAGCGTTTGGCTTCCGAATAGGAGGTCGTTTATGAATTCAAATGAATGTAATATTGTTGGTGTTAAATGCACAAAAGAAGAGTTGCTAGAAGCAACAGAGAGAGCTATGATTAGTAAGAATGATGTGCTGAAAGAATTAGAACTTATGAGACGAGAAAAAATTCTTTTACAGCATACTGAAAAATACAAAATCTGGCTCGCTGACGATGGACGATGGAAAACCAAAATTCCAGACGGTAGCAAATATGGGAAGTTAGTAGCCAGAGCCACAAAAGAGAACCTTGAAAACTACATAGTTGATTTTTACAAAGCAAAGGAAGAAACAGACAAGGTAACAATGGCAACTATTTACCCCAATTTTCTTGAATATAAGTATTTATCTTCGGAAAAAGGCACAGCCAATAAATTACAGTGGGTTTGGAACACCTACTATAAAGGCAGCACCATTATCAAAGTAGAACTTTCAAAAATGACTGTTGGCGATTTATCAGATTGGCTTTTGAAACTGATTGATGAACGAGACCTTACCAAAAAGAAATATGTAGAAGTCAAAGGTTTAATGAACCAACTCTATGATTATTGCATTAGTCACAATATGGTGCAGATAAATCTACCACGCCAAATTGCTATGCCTTCAAAAAATGTTTTCTTTGAAGCAAAAGCAAAGCCAGAAGAAGAAATTATTTATTCCAGCGCCACCAAAAGTGAAGTTATCAAAAAAGCACTTGCACAATTTGAAAAAACGAAAAACACCGCTTATTTAGCAATCTGCTTAAATTTCAATCTTGGTCTGCGTATTGGCGAACTTGTGGCACTTCGTGAAAGTGATATTGACGGAGATACTATTCACATTAGCAGAGGTGAAGTCAAAAACTACACCAAAGATGAAAATGGTAAAATTGTCCGCAATGGCTACAAAGTTGCACAACACCCAAAAACCGACGCAGGAATTAGAACCTTGGTCTTAACACCAGACGCCAAAAAGTATATTAAAATGGCACTTGATGAAAACAAAGCTAACAGACGAAACGATGAGGATTATATCTTTGTTAGTAAGTCTGGTGAAAGAATGCATGAATATGCTGTGAATAATGTACTTCGTAGATGTAATGGCGCAAGAAATGAAAAAGACCGCTTTATTATCTCTGGTAAGCCTAGCGGAAATCACGCAATCAGAAAAACCTTTATCTCTGAACTGCATGACAGTCAATTATTACCAGACAGAATGATTTCTGACTTTGCAGGTCACAAAGATATTTCTACAACGCAGAAATATTATATTCACTCTGTTACTCCACTTACAGAAAAAGCGGATGTATTCGCCATGGTTTTCGGTTCAAAAGCAATGTAACAAAGTGTAACAAAAAAATTTCATAAGGACAAAAGAAAAAAGCCTTGAAAATTCAAGGCTTTTTCTTAAAGGTTAATGCGGAAGATGGGACTTGAACCCACACGATCGCAATGATCACAAGATCCTTAGTCTTGCTCGTCTGCCAGTTCCGACACTTCCGCATGCGTTTTGTTTGCCGCGATTAGTATAATATCATTTTCAAGCGTCTGTGTCAACAGCAAAATATAATTTTTTTGAACTTCGTATTTTTTAAGTTATTTTGTCACTTTGGACAGTATTTTTTCATCTGAGACTTCTGTGTTATAAATCCATGTACGCTATAATCTTCGATATCTAAATTTATACCAAAGGAGAACATTATGGATACGACACAAACACTTATCGAAAACTATCTGGCATATTGCAGCTCGCAGAAGCGTCTGGATGAAAAGACCCTGAAAGCATACAGGATCGACCTGCGGCAGTTTTCAGAACAGACTCCTCCCGTGGAGTTCCCCGCGCTCAGTTCCGCGGCTCTTGAAGCCTATATTGCAGCCCTGCATAGGCAATACAAGCCTAAAACCGTCAAGCGGAAAATAGCCTCTGTAAAAGCCTTTTTTCATTATCTTGAATACAAAGACATTCTCATCCGTAACCCTTTTAACAAGCTACAGATCCGCTTCCGTGAACCGGCCATTTTACCCAAAACAATTCCTTTGCCGGTCGTTGAAACATTCTTAACCACTATTTACAGGCAGCGTAGGACTGCAACAACACTCTACCAGAAAAGAAATGCCTTGAGAGATGCTGCTGTTGCAGAGCTTTTATTTGCAACGGGCATGCGGATTTCCGAATTATGCACCCTAAAGAGTCATGATGTTAACTTATACGACGGAACCATTCTGATATACGGAAAAGGCGACAAAGAAAGGCGCATTCAGATTGGAAGCGATGAAGTCATCCATATTTTATCAGAATACAGACATGACTTTCATACAGAAATCGAAGGCTGTTGTCATTTTTTTGCCAACCAGGCGGGAAGAGCTTTGTCCGATCAGTCCGTCCGCAGAATGATCACCAAATACTCCTCTCTTGCCGCTATCGACCTGCATATCACACCGCATATGTTTCGCCATACCTTTGCCACCAGCTTATTAGAGGCCGACGTTGACATTCGATACATTCAGGAAATGCTGGGACACAGTTCCATCAACGTCACCCAGATCTACACGCACGTTGCTGTCGCGAAACAGCGAAACATTCTGGCAACCAAACATCCGAGGAAGGATTTTCATATATGACAAAAAAGACAGCCCTGCGGGGTTGTCTTTTTTGTATGGATAATCTGGTATTATCTGTCAAATTTAGATGTAAGATGATCCGCTAAATCGGAAATATAGCAGATAGCAATCGAGAGGAGATAAAAATGAAACTTGTAGTAATATTAAATGTAAACCCAGATATAAAATCTAATGCAAAAATATGTAATAATAGAGAATATACTCGTCATGAATTAAAAAGTATTTTAATTGACGGTTTCTCGGGGTTTATAGAGGATATTGTTTTTTATGATAATTTTATGCTATTTATGAATGAATCCTTTAAACATTTAAATGACTATGTACTAAATTTTGATTTTGGCTATCAAAGCAGAACTAGGAATATGAAAGTACCTGCATTTTGCGAAAACTATAATATTAAATATTTTAATCCTGACCCTTATGTCCAAGTTTTATGTCAAGATAAATATATGACTGAAAAATTTGCAGAGAATTTTGGAATAAAAGCGCCCAAAAGTTTGCTTGTTTTTTTACACTCGTATCAAAAAGAACTTTTATACTCTTTTAATTATCCGATAATAATTAAACCCAATTATGAATCTGAATCTATTGGTATTACGCAAAATTCTATAGTTTCTGATATAGAACAGGCAGATCTCATTGTCAGGAAAATGTTAAAAGATTTTGATGGTGTTCTTATTGAAGAATATATCTATGGTAAAGAAATTGCCATTACAGTTTTTGAGAATAACAATGATTTATTTTTGGAAGAAGTAGAACTCTTATTTCCAGAAGGAGGCAATTATGCATATAAAGCTTATACTGCAGAGATAAAACAACATATTGGAATCAAGGTAGAAAAAAGCAATTATTTGACCTTCCAAGATGTTAAGCGTATAAAACAACTTTATGATAATTTATGCCCCAATAAGCTAATTAGAATAGATGGAAGAATAAAAAATTCTGAATTCTATTTGATTGAAATTAATGCTAATCCAGGGTTATATCCAAAATCAGTTGTTCCCATGACTTTTCAAATCAATGGATATAGTTATAAGGAAATGTTACATAAATTGTTTATACAGATAAAAGATAAT
>ERZ1027229.455-NODE-455-length-21888-cov-8.619429_pt1 | contig 21888 bp, 15 predicted proteins | sample MGYA00519245_ERZ1027229 | MGnify/ENA primary metagenome ERZ1027229 (study PRJEB26926, sample SAMN06164466) | human gut metagenome | biome: ENVO:00009003; feature: ENVO:2100002; material: ENVO:00002003 | host: Homo sapiens | place: USA | collected 2012 ...
GGCTCGGAGATGTGTATAAGAGACAGTGCACGACCCGCTGTTTCTGGCGCAGAAGTCCGCCCCCGCCACCCCGGAGGATGCCCCTGTTGCGCGGGACTTACTGGACACCCTGACCGCCCACGCCGACGGCTGTGTGGGCATGGCTGCCAACATGATCGGCGTGCGCAAGCGCATCATCGCGGTGGAAGCTGAGGACGGGTATTTAGTGCTGTTCAACCCGGTCATCCTGAAAAAGTCCGGCCAGTACGAAGCCGAAGAGGGCTGTCTTTCGCTGGAAGGTGTGCGGAAAACAAAGCGCTGGCAGAGCATCAAGGTGCAGTACCAGACCATGGACGGCAAGCTGCGCATCAAGACCTTTACCGGCTGGACGGCGCAGATCATCCAGCACGAGATCGACCATTGCGATGGGATCTTGATCTGAATCCCCTTCTCACGGGTGGGGCGTGAAGAGCAGCAGCATTTGCAGCACCGCTTTCTGTGAAAGCGCGGCGCTGCGGGGATACCCCTTCCGTCATCGCCTGCGGCGATGCCACCTTCCCCAAGGGGACGGCTTTTGGCAGTGGCGGGAAAGTTTTCGGCATAGCGCAAAGGCGTCCCCTTGGGGGAGCTGGCGAACGTAGTGAGCCTGAGGGGGTGGCCTTTGGCATGGCGGGAAAGTTTCCGGCTACGTCCCTCCCGTGAAAAAGCAACTCTGGAAAATCCGCAGATTTTCCAGAGTTGCAAACATCAAAATATTCTTTCCGCTATTTATGCGCAAAGCGAACGCGGAGCGCATTCCAAATCGTTTTTTCTTCAACTTACGCACAAAGCCCCCGAGGGTGTGTCCCCCGGGGGCTTTGCTATGCTGTAACAGAGAAATGAAGGTGTTATTGTTCGCTTAAAACCTCTTGCGGTGCCCTGCATCCGCTTCGCCCCTTGGGCGGGTCTCGCGTCTTGCAGACCGCTGCGCCATAAATTGCTCCCTGTTTCCGCCGCAGGCGGCGGTCGCAATTTTAGCCCTTAACACCGCCAAGAGCAACGCCGCGGACGATGAACTTGGACAGCAGCAGGTAGACGATGATGACCGGCAGAATGGCGATGGCCACCATCATGTACACCTTGCCCATATCGAACTTCAGGAAGTCCGCGCTGCGCAGCTGGGCGATGAGGATAGGCAGGGTCTTTTTGTCGGCGGTGTCCAGCACCAGAGCCGGGATGAAGTAGTTGTTCCAGCTTGCCACGAAGGAGAAAATGGCCTGTACAGCCAGAGCCGGCTTCATGATGGGCAACACGATCTTATTAAAGGTATAAAACTCGCCTGCGCCGTCAATGCGGGCGGCTTCCACGATCTCCATGGGAAGGGAGGCGTCCAGATACTGCTTCATGAAGAAGAACACAGTGGGCGCCGCAATGCTGGGAACGATCAGCGGGATGAAGCTGTTTTTCAAGCCCATCTTGGAGATCAACTGCAGAAAGCCCAGTGCGGACACCTGTGTGGGCATGGTCATGATGAGCAGGATCAGGGCAAAGGCGGCTTTTTTGAACTTGAAGTTATAGGCATAGATGCCGTAGGCCGTCAGAGCCGAGAAGTAAACGCTGAGCGCTGCCGAGCAGGCAGACACCAGCAGGCTGTTGCGGATGCCGCTCACCACAGGGATGTTGGCGTCCGTAAGCACGTTGCGGAAGTTTGTGATGATGGACTTGCCCGGCATCAGCGAGAAGCCCTTCTGGATCTCGAAGTGGGTGCGGGTGGAGTTGATGATCAGCACATAGAAGAAGAACAGGCACAGAAAGCTGATCAGCACCAGCACCAGATAGCACCACGCACGGCGGGCGGTCAAGATCGCCTTTTCGGACTGGTTTTTAGGCGTATGTGCCATACTTATTTCCCTCCTTTGGCAGCAGCCTTTTTGGCTGCCTTCAGTTCCTTGCGCTGAGCCTTGGTCAGGCCGTCATCTTCCTTGGTCAGCGAGAAGTACACGACGACGCACAGCACTGCACACACAAGGAACAGCACCACAGATACTGCACCGGCCATGCCGTAGTTCTTGCTGAACAGGTGGTTGTTCAGGTACATGATCATGGTGGTGGAGGTACGGTCGGGGCCGCCCTTGCCGTTGGTCAAGATCTGCGGCACATCGAACATCTGCAGACCGCCGATCATGGAGGTGATCATCACATAGACCAGAATGGGACGGATCAGGGGCAGGGTGATCTTCCAGAACATCTGGTTCGGGGTGCAGCCGTCCAGCTCCGCTGCCTCGTATAGGGTGGGATCTACGCCCATAATGGCTGCCATCAGCATGATGGTGGTGTTGCCGAACCACATCAGGAAGTTCATCAGGCCCACCAGACCACGGTTGCCCCACACAGTATTCAAAAAGCTGATGGGGGTCTTGATCCAGCCCATGCTCAGCAGCACTGCGTTCACCGGGCCGTTATCCGAGAACAGGGCGAAGAACAGCATTGCGAAGGCCGAGGCCATGATCAGGTTGGGCATATAGATGACCGTCTTGAAGAAGGTCTGTCCCTTCAGCTTCAGCCGCAGGTCGGTGAACCATGCCGCCAGCAGCAGCGAGACGACGATCTGCGGGATAAAACCGATGATCCACAGGATCAGCGTGTTGCTGAAATACTTGGGTAGATCGGTCGCGAACAGGGTGATGTAGTTTTTCAGACCCACAAAGTTGGGTCCGATGATCTTCAGACCGCTGCGGTAATACTCAAAAAAGCTGTAATAGATGGTGGATGCCAGAGGGATCAGCTGGAATACCGCGAAGATGATAAAGAACGGTGCAATGAAGATATAGCCCCATTTCGCGTAGCTGATCGACCCTTTCTTCTTTGTTTTTTCTCCCATGAGATCTCCCTCCTGCCGGGTCACAGCAAAACCAAAGGGGCGGGCGAGATACGCCGCCCGCCCCTTTGCTTCAATTTTCAGTTCGGAGTAAAACCGCTTATGCGGGCCATACCACGTCGGTCAGCTCGGGGTACTTCTCCTTGATGGCGGTCTCGAAGTTTGCCTTGGCGGCATCCTCCTCCACGTTGCCGGTGAAGTAATCCTTGAAAGCGTTCTGGAAGCTCTCGTTCAGGCCCTGATCGTACGGGCCGGCGTTGGACATATCGATCTTGGTTGCAGCCTCTGCAAACAGAGCGATGTGGTTCTGGCCGCCGAGGAAGTCGGACTTGTAATCGCTGCTGGCGATCTCGTTCATGGCCTTCTCGTTGTTGGTGTAATCCTGCGTATCCATGGTGATCTGCTTCATGATGGCTTCATCGCAGGTCAGCTTCAGCATAACGTCCTTGATGGTCTCAAGGTTGTCGCTGCCGGCTGCGCCGCAGATCCAGGTGCCGCCCCAGTAGTAGGGCTGAGGGCCTTCGCACACAGCGTAGTCGCCGTAGATGCCGTTGCCAACCTCTTCCTTGCCGCCCTCAGCGGTAGGAGTTGCCAGAGAGTTGCCCAGCAGGGTGAAGTTGATGCCCCAAGTGGAGTAGAAGAAGCCAAACACCTTACCGGTGGGGCCCTGATCAGAAGCCCACTGGCTGTCCCACAGGCTGGACTTGTTGTTGTAGCCCTTGTCGGTGTACTCCTTGGTCTGATCCACCCACTTCATCAGGTTCTCGTCCACGGTAACGGTGGTGCCGGTGACCCAGGGTGCGGAGACGTTGTTGGAGAAGGTGCGGTATGCATCGTCAAAGCCGGACAGCATCTTGTAGCCCTTGGCAGCAGCCTTGGCAGCTACATCGTTGAATTTATCCCAGTCGGACAGGTAGGTCTGCACTTCGGCGGGGTCATCGGTGCCCAGCACCTCCTTGGCAATGCTGCGGCGGTATGCGAACAGACCCGGGGTAGCCTGCCAGGTGGTGCCGCGCTGGCTGCCGTCCACAGAAACGATATCCTTGGTGTACTGGTACTGGCCAGCCAGATCAGAATCGGTCAGGCCGATATCCTTCTTGACATCCAGAACGTAGTCGGAGTCCACATACTTCAGAGCGTAGTCAGCCTCGATCAGGAAAATGTCGATCTTGTCGTCATCGGCAGCGGAGTCCTGATTCAGCAGAGCCTCGTCCAGCTTGTTCTGGTAGTTGTTGTTCTCGTTGGCGTTGATGGTCCACTTCACGGTGGTGCCGTCCTTCAGGGTGGTGGTGGACTTGTCGGCTGCGATCTCCTTGACCTCGGGATAGTAGTCGTTGAAGCGGCTCTGGAACTCATCATTCCAGCACCAGATGTTCAGCACCTTGCCCTCGGCAGCAGCCGGAGCAGAAGCAGCAGCGGAGGATGCGGGAGCCGCAGAGGAAGCAGCAGTGCTGCTGGAAGAGCCGCCGCCGCAGGCTGCCAGAGCAGCACCAATCGTCACGACACCGGAAGCGAGCAGGAAATTACGACGAGAGATCTTTTTCATAAGGGTAAACCTCCTTCATGGTTTTCCAATTAAAAAATTCATACTCAAAAACTCCGCGCCGGGAGTTGTGGGCCTTTGTTAAAGGATGCGGACGGAGCCGCCGTCCAGCAGTTTGCCGGACACCCGGATCTGCTCCGGCAGGGTCACACGCGGATGCTCGATCAGCTCGATCAGCTTATCCGCTGCCAGCCTGCCAAGGGATTTGGTGTTCTGCTGGTAGGTCACCAGCGGGGGTTTGACCACCCGGGAGAGATAGATGCCATCGTATCCCATCACCGAGATGTCCTCCGGGATGCTCAGACCCGCTTCGCTCAGGGCGTTGTAGCCGCCCAGTGCAGAAAAGTCATCCGGGAAGATGATGCAGGTTGGCCGCTGCGGCAGTGCCAGCAGCGCCCGGGTCTCCTCTGCGCAGCGATCCACATCGTGGTACACACCGCAGCGGACGTACTCCTCCGGCACCTTCAGCCCCAGCTCCTCGCAGGCTTGATAGAAGCCTGCCAGTCGGTTCTCAGTAACGGCGGTCTTTTCGCCGTGGATAAAGGCGATGCGCCGGTGTCCGCAGGCCCATGCCTGCTGTACCAGAGCCTTTGTGCCCACCACGTTGTCTGAAAGGATCGCCATCCGGTTGTTGAACACATGGTCGATGGTCACCACCGGCACATCGCCGTTGACCAGCTCCACCACCTGCGGATCGTAAAAGTTCACGCAGGCGATCACCACGCCGTCCACACCCCGGTAGTGGCAATGTTCCAGATAGCTCATGGACCTGCCGCTGATGTTGTGGTTGATGAAGGTGATATCATAGCCGCGCTTTTCTGCTTCTACCTTGAAGCTGTCCAGCACTGCGGAGAAGTACTCGTGGGTCAGGCCGCTCTGCTTTTCATCTACGAACAGAACGCCAAGGTTGTAAGTACGGTTGGTTTTCAGCGCCCGGGCTGCTGCGTTGGGCAGATACCCTACGCGGCGGGCCGCTGCACGGATGCGTTCCCGCGTGGCCGGTGCGATGTCCGGCTGGTTGTTCAGCGCCTTACTGACAGTTGCGACGGATACGCCGCACTCTTTTGCCAGATCCTTCAGGGACGGCATCTTATGGCCTCCTTCCAAGGAAAGGAGCTGCGGAATGTTTCTCGCGAGTTCCTTAATCGTTTTCGCAATCTCAATATATCGCATTCTGCACCAAAAATCAAGCGAAAACGTAAAAGTTTTAGCTCAGCTGCATCACTTTTGGCATTTCGTTTCAATTTGACCTGTAAAAATTGTGCACATCGATTCACTTTCGTTACATTTCGATTAAAATAGAAAAATTTTCGTTGCAGTTTCGTTATGGTTTTCGGTGTCAAAGGCCGTATGTATATATTACTTTTAAAATGGGGTTTCGGGTCCTTCGTTCTGTCTTTCACCGGTATGCGCAGCACCGAAAGCCGTCGAAAACCGCCGGGGCTGCGCAGATTATTTTAAAATTTCCGCCGAGATTTTTGCAAAAAGCTCTTGCATTTTTTGGTGGGATACGGTATGCTTAGCGTGATGAGATTGCTTCTTTCGCAACGCCTTAATCGTTTTCGCCCATCGACGCACTGCCCGCCCGACAAGGCGCAGTTTTAAGGAGGAAGCATTATGAAGTTCGGATATTTTGATGACCAGAATAAAGAATATGTCATCACCACCCCGCAGACACCCCTGCCGTGGATCAACTACCTTGGCAGCGAGGACTTCTTCAGTCTGGTTTCCAACACGGCGGGCGGTTACAGCTTTTACCGGGACGCCCGGATGCGCCGTCTGACCCGCTACCGCTACAACAACTCCCCGCTGGACATGGACGGCCACCGGATCTACATCAAGGACGGCGACACCGTGTGGAACCCGGGCTGGCAGCCCACCAAAACCCCGCTGGACAGTTACAGCTGCCGCCACGGTCTGGGCTACACCATTTTAGAGGGCAAAAAGGACGGCGTGACCGCTCGGCAGGAACTGTTCGTCCCCAAGGGCGATGCCTGTGAGCTGGACCGGGTGACCGTGTGCAACGGCAGCACCATCGTCAAGGAGCTGGATCTGTTCAGCTATGTGGAGTTCTGCCTGTGGGATGCTGTGGACGACGGCTCCAACTTCCAGCGCAACTTCTCCACCGGTGAGGTGGAGGTAGAGGGCAGCGTCATCTACCACAAGACCGAGTACCGCGAGCGCCGCGACCACTACGCCGTGTTCTGGGCAAACTGCCCGGTGGACAGCTTTGACACCACCCGGGATGCCTTCTGCGGCGTGTACGGCGGCCCGGCAGACCCGCAGGCCGTCCGCGCCGGACACTGCTCCGGCAGCATTGCCCACGGCTGGGCACCGGTGGGTGCACTGCACATCCACCTGACCCTCGCCCCCGGCGAGAGCCGCAGCATCCTGTTTGGTCTGGGTTATATCGAGAACCCGCAGCAGGAAAAGTTCATTGCACCGGGCGTCATCAACAAGACCCGCGCCCATGCCATGATGGAGCGCTACGCTACGGATGCACAGGTCGATGCCGCCCGCGCCGCCCTGCGCACCCACTGGGAGCAGCTGCTGTCCACCTACCATCTGGACTCCGGCGAGGAAAAGCTGAACCGCATGGTCAACATCTGGCACCAGTACCAGTGCATGGTCACCTTTAATATGAGCCGCTCTGCCAGCTACTTTGAAAGCGGCACCGGACGCGGCATGGGCTTCCGGGACAGCTGTCAGGATCTGCTGGGCTTTGTGCACATCATCCCCTCCCGCGCCCGGGAGCGCATTCTGGATATCGCCGCCACCCAGTTTGAGGACGGCAGCGCCTACCACCAGTACCAGCCCCTGACCAAAAAAGGCAACCGGGATATCGGCACCGGCTTCAACGATGACCCGCTGTGGCTCATTGCCGGTACCGCCGCCTACCTGCGGGAGACCGGCGACTGGTCCATTCTGGAAGAGCAGGTGCCCTTTGACAATGACGCCACCAAGGCACAGACCTTGATGGAGCACCTGCGCCGCAGCTTCAACTTTACCTGCACCCATCTGGGTCCCCACGGCCTGCCGCTGATCGGCCGCGCCGACTGGAACGACTGCCTGAACCTGAACTGCTTCTCCGAGCACCCGGGCGAGAGCTTCCAGATCACCGGCCCCAGCGAGGGTCCCGTGGCCGAAAGCGTATTCATTGCCGGTATGTTCGTCAAGTACGGCCACGAATACGCCCAACTGTGCGACCATCTGAATCTGACCGAGGAGGCCGCTGCCGCCCGCAAGCACATTGATGCCGTGGAGCAGGCCACCCTGACCGCCGGTTGGGACGGCGCATGGTTCCGCCGTGCCTACGATGCTTTCGGCAAGCCCGTCGGCAGCAAGGAGTGCACCGAGGGTCAGATCTTCATTGAGCCGCAGGGTATGTGCGTCATGGCTGGCATTGGCAAGGAGAGCGGACAGGCCGCGCAGGCGCTTGCCAGCGTGGAGGAGCGGCTGGACACCAAATACGGCGTGGTGCTGCTGCAGCCCGCCTACACCAGCTATCAGCTGAATCTGGGCGAGATCTCCAGCTATCCTCCGGGATACAAGGAGAACGCCGGTATCTTCTGCCACAACAACCCGTGGATCAGCTGCGCCGAGGCAACGCTCGGTCACGGCGACCGCGCCTTTGCGGTGTACCGCAAGACCTGCCCCGCCTATATCGAGGACATCTCCGAGATCCACCGCACCGAGCCCTACGTTTACAGTCAGATGGTAGCCGGTAAGGACGCCCCCACCTTCGGCGAAGCCAAAAACAGCTGGCTGACCGGCACGGCGGCATGGACCTTCTTCAATATCAGCCAGTACATTCTGGGCATCCAGCCCACCTTGGACGGCCTGAAGGTAGACCCCTGCATCCCTCACACCCTGTCCGGCTTCACCGTGACCCGCCGCTTCCGCGGTGCTGTGTACCACATCACGGTGGATAACGCCGCCGGGGTGCAGCACGGCATCAAGGCCGTTACTGTGGACGGCAAGACCATCTCCGGCAATGTACTGCCGCTGGCTGCCGCCGGTGCTGAGGTAACGGTGCAGGTGACCATGGGTTAAACCGAAATTCTCCGCTTTTTCATATTATTCTCCTTTCTGTGACCAAAGCCGCCGCGCAGACCTCTGCACGGCGGCTTTGGTTTACAATGAAAATATTTTAACAGCTTAACGATTGATAATGCGCTCCGCGTTGCTCTGCGCATCTTCAGCGGAAAGGTTATTTTAATATTTCGCGTTTGGAGCGCTCTGCGGAGCGCTCCAAACGCATTTTCACAAGTGGGGCTGCAATGGTTAATGGGCGGTCTGAATCACAAATGCAGTTGACCACTACGACCCCTCCTGTGAAAAAAAGCATTTCACCTGCCCGCGCATTCCAAATCGTCCCCTTCCCTCTTGCATTTTTGGGGAAAGAGGTGTAGAATACAGTCACAATCAAACACAGGGGAGCTCGTGTAGCGGGCTGAGAGGAAGTATAGCAAGCTTCGACCCTTTTACCTGATGCGGATAATGCCGCCGTAGGAAGTCATACCCTTTATGATTTTTTGCAGGAGGAGCCGCGTCGGGTTCCTCCTGTTTTTTTGTCCTCTGCGGAGGTTCCGCAGCCGGCTGAGGGGGAGCGCCCTGAGCCTTGGATGAATGCAGCGATGGGAAGCCGTGTTCCGGCGTGAGAGGAAACCAGTAAGTTTCGACCGCACCTTCCGTACCTGTTCCCGCCTTGTAGCGGGCACGGGCTGTTTTGTTGCGGGAGCGCCGGTATTCATCCTGCGCTGCCGCAGATGGTTGAAAAGGAGCCAATTTATCATGAAGAATCTCTCTGTCAAAAAGCTTGCCCTTGCCGGTATGTTCTGTGCCCTGTGCGTGGTGGGCAGCGTGTTCAGCTTTCCCATGTTCGGCAGCAAGTGCGCCCCGGTGCAGCACATGGTCAACGTGCTGTGCGCTGTTCTGCTGGGGCCCTGGTGGGGTGTAGGCGTGGCCTTTGTGGCTTCCCTGCTGCGCAACCTGCTGGGTCTGGGCAGCCTGATGGCTTTCCCTGGCAGTATGTTCGGTGCGCTGCTGTGCGGCCTTGCATACCACAAGACCAAAAACCTGATCGCCACCGTGGTTGGTGAGGTGTTCGGCACCAGCATTCTGGGCGGCCTGTGCGCATGGCCCGTGGCCATCTTCCTGATGGGCAAGAGTGCTGCGGATATCGCCTTCTACGCCTACATCGTGCCCTTCCTCATCTCCACCGCCGTGGGTGCGGTGATCGCCGGTGCTGTGGTGTTCAGCCTGCAGCGCTCCGGCGCTCTGCGCTCCATGCAGAACAGCCTTTCCTGAGCGGAGGTGCCGGGAATGCTCAAAACCGCCTTTGAGAACCTGCGCAGCCGCAGCCCTCTCATCCACAACATCACCAACTATGTCACCGTGAACGACTGCGCCAACATGGTGCTGGCCTGCGGTGCCTCCCCCATCATGGCCGATGATGCCGCCGAGGTGGAGGAGATCACCGCCATCTGCGGCGGACTGAATATCAACATCGGCACGCTGAACAGCCGCACCGTCACCAGTATGCTGCTGGCGGGCAAAAAGGCCAATCAGCTGGGGCATCCGGTGGTGCTGGACCCGGTGGGTGCCGGCGCCTCCCATCTGCGCACGGACACCGCCTTCCGCCTGCTGCGGGAGGTGCAGTTCACAGTGATCCGGGGCAACATCTCGGAGATCAAGACCCTTGCCTCCGGTGCAGGCACCACCAAGGGCGTGGATGCGGACGTAGCCGACAAGGTGACCGAGGAGAACTTGGACAGCGCCGTAGCCTTTGCCAAGGCCTTTGCCGCCCGCACCGGCGCAGTGGTTGCCATTACCGGTGCCATTGACATCGTAGCCGATGCACAAAAAGCCTACTGCATCCGCAACGGCAACGCCATGATGAGCAGCATCACCGGCACAGGCTGCCAACTCTCTGCCCTGACGGCGGCTTTTGTCACCGCCAACCCCGGCCACCCGCTGGAAACTGCTGCTGCAGCAGTGTGCGCCATGGGTCTGGCGGGCGAGGTCGCCCACCGGCGGCTCACTCCGCAGGACGGCAACGCCACCTACCGCAATTACATCATTGATGCCATTTACAACATGACCCCCGAACAGCTGGAGAAAGGCGCAAACTATGAAGTGCGATAAACACACCATGCTCCTGTACGCGGTGACCGACCGTGCATGGGTGGGCGAACAGACCCTATATCAGCAGGTGGAGAGTGCCCTGAAGGGCGGTGCTACCTGTGTGCAGCTGCGGGAAAAGCAGCTGGGTGACGCGGATTTTTTACAGGAAGCCATCCAGATCCACGCTCTGTGCCAGCAATACGGTGTGCCGCTGTTCATCAACGATAACGTGGAGGTGGCCTTGCAGTGCCACGCCGAGGGCATCCATGTGGGGCAGGACGATATGGCAGCCGCACAGGTGCGCCAGCGCGTGGGCGAGGGCGTGATGATCGGCGTTTCCGCCCACACGGTACAGGAAGCGCTGGACGCTGTGGCACACGGCGCGGACTACCTCGGCGTGGGTGCGGTATTTGCCACCCACACCAAGACGGACGTGAGCGAGATGCCCCGGCAGACCCTGCTGGACATCTGCAACGCCGTGGATGTACCGGTGGTGGCCATTGGCGGCATCCACAAGGAGAACATCCTGCAGCTCAAGGGCACCGGCGTGGACGGTGTGGCATTGGTAAGCGCCATCTTTGCCGCAAAGGACATCGAGGCCGAGTGCCGCGAACTGCGCGCCCTTTCGGAGCAGATCGTAAAATAAACACATTGCAATTCCAAAAAATTCCGCTGTAAAAGGCTTCCCCCCGGTCGGGGGAAGCCGTCACCGAAGGTGACTGATGAGGGCGCAGACAAGCTGTATATCGCGGGTCATCACCCCTCATCCGGCGCTAACGCGCCACCTTCCCCCCAAGGGGTGAAGGCTTTTGCGGTATTGCGGATCATAAATCATCATCCCGCGGCAAACCGGGGGCACCACCTTGGGCCGCGTTACAAAATTCATGGAAAAAACCAACATGAAAAGCGTATTTTGCGCAGGTGCCGGCATCCAGAGCATACTGTTTTTTCTGAATGACGGCTACCTGTCTGCCACCCTTGCCTGCGGGTCGGGAGTTTCTCCGAGGACCGTCCGCTGGGGTGGGACCCTGCTGCCGCAGGCAGTAGGGCGGGCGATGGAATGGCCTGCAACAGCAACGACCGCCGCCAGTGGCGGAAACAGGAAGTTGCTGTTGGGGCAGCGGCCAGCAGGATGCGAGTGCTGCTCAATGCACGAAGCATCCGCTGGGTGCCGCAACCCGTACTCGTGTCCGAGGAGAAAGCTCCCGGCACACAGGCTGCCCCGCATCAATGCATGACCAGCACCCTGCTGTTCAGAGATAAACTGTCATTTGGAGGAACACAGCGTATGCAGACTTATACCACCCAGATGGATGCCGCCCGCAAGGGCATCATCACCCCGGAGATGGAGATCGTAGCCAAAAAGGAATACCGCACCACCGAGGAGATCCGCCAGTGGGTCGCCGAGGGCAAGGTAGCCATCCCCGCCAATAAGCACCACAAGTGCCTGAACCCCGAGGGCGTTGGCTCCATGCTGCGCACCAAGATCAACGTGAACCTTGGCGTCTCCCGCGACTGCAAGGACTACAACATTGAGATGCAGAAGGTGATGAGCGCCGTGAACATGGGCGCAGAAGCCATTATGGATCTGTCCAGCCACGGCAACACCCAGCCCTTCCGCCAGAAGCTGACCCACGAGTGCCCGGTGATGATCGGCACTGTGCCGGTGTATGATTCAGTCATCCACTACCAGCGGGATCTGGCTGAGCTGACTGCACAGGACTTCATCGATGTGGTACGCCTGCACGCAGAGGACGGCGTGGACTTTGTTACCCTGCACTGCGGCATCACCCGCAAGACCATCGAGCAGATCCGCAAGCACAAGCGCAAGATGAACATCGTGAGCCGCGGCGGCTCTCTGGTGTTTGCGTGGATGAGCATGACCGGCAACGAGAACCCCTTCTACGAGCACTTTGACGAGATCTGCGAGATCTGCGCCGAGCATGATGTGACCATCTCTCTGGGCGACGCCTGCCGTCCCGGCTGTCTGGCTGACGCCACCGACGTGTGCCAGATCGAAGAGCTGGTGCGTCTGGGCGAGCTGACCAAGCGTGCATGGGCGCACAACGTGCAGGTGATGGTAGAAGGCCCCGGCCATGTGCCCCTGAATCAGGTCGCCGCCAACATGGAGGTGCAGAAGAGCATCTGCATGGGCGCACCCTTCTATGTGCTGGGACCTCTGGTCACCGATATCGCCCCCGGCTACGACCACATCACCGCTGCCATCGGCGGCGCAGTGGCAGCCGCCAGCGGTGCGGCCTTCCTGTGCTATGTGACCCCCGCCGAGCATCTGGCACTGCCCAACGTAGATGACGTGAAGCAGGGCATCGTGGCCTCCAAGATCGCCGCTCACGCCGCCGACATTGCCAAGGGCATCCCCCACGCCCGGGACATTGACGACAAGATGGGCGATGCCCGCCGCGTACTGGACTGGGATGCACAGTTTGCCTGTGCGCTGGACCCCGAGACCGCCAAGGCCATCCGCGACGCCCGCCTGCCCGAGGACGACCACAGCGACACCTGCAGTATGTGCGGCAAGTTCTGCGCCGTACGCAGCATGAACAAGGCGCTGGCCGGTGAATACATCGACATTCTGTAAGCTTTTCCCGCGCTGAAAGGCGCTTCTTCCTCCGCCGCCCGGCATAACCGGGCGGCTTTTATGTTGATAACAAAAAAAGATTGACCGCCCCACAGTTCCCCAACTCGAGCGGTCAATCTTTTGACATACGGGATGGAAAGCTGACCCTTGCAGTCAGCGCCCCTTCTGTTTGTAGAATAATCGAAGCCATGTGATTTGTCGAGCCATCCCGTTCTATCGATTCTTTCTATCAATATTTTAGATTTTACAATTCTTCTGTGCTGTACTATAATGAAGTAGCAACTTTATTTCTCAAAAGTACAGGAGGCTGTTTTCTTGATAGTTGATCTGATCGAAGCGCTTTACCGCCTGCTGTGGGGCGATTTATTCACCCTGCCAGTGGCGGGCGGCATTGGCATCTCCTTCATGGTGGTGCTTCTGTTTGCAGCCGGTATCGGCTTTACCCTGCGCACAAGGCTGCTGCCGGTGCGCCTGTTCCGGGATATGATCGGCGCAGTATGCGAAAAAAAGCAGGCTGCGGGCGGGCTTTCCTCCTTCCAGACACTGGTCATCTCCACCGCCACCCGGGTAGGCATGGGCAACCTTGTGGGCGTGGTGGCCGCTGTTTCGGCGGGCGGTGCGGGCGCGGTGTTCTGGATGTGGGTCACCGCCCTGCTGGGTGCTTCCACCTCCTTTGTGGAGTCCACTCTGGCGCAGAAGTACCGCGTGCCGGATCCTCTGTACGGCGGCTGGCGGGGCGGCCCGGCCTACTACCTTCATGTGCTGGCAGAGCGCAAGCGGGGCAAAAAGCTCAAGCGCTCGGTGTGCGCAGCGCTGTTTGCAGTGTCCGGTCTGATCTGCTGGTGCGGCATCAGTCAGGTGATTTCCAACTCGGTCAGTTCTGCCTTTGAAAACGCCTTTCACGTCCCGCCGCTGGCCACTACCGTGGTGCTTACCCTGCTGGCGGCGCTGATCGTGCTGCGCAAAAACGCCACCGTAAAAAGCCTTGACTTTATCGTGCCGGTCATGGCGGTGTGCTACTTTGTCATCACGGTAGGCATCGTGGTGCTGAATCTCCGGCAGCTGCCCGCCGTGCTGGCACGCATCTTTGCCGAGGCCTTTGGCCTGCGTCAGGTGGCCGCAGGCGGCTTTGGCGCAGTGCTGATGAACGGTGTCAAGCGCGGGCTGTTCTCCAACGAAGCGGGCAGCGGCTCTGCCCCCTGCGCCGCTGCCGCTGCGGAGTGCGACGACCCGGTAAAGATGGGGCTTGTGCAGGCACTGGGCGTATTGATCGACACGGTGGTCATCTGCAGCTGCACTGCCTTTCTGATGCTGCTGGTGCCGCAGGACATCACCGCCGGGCTGACCGGCATGAACCTATTACAGACTGCCATGCAGTACCATCTGGGCAGTTTTGGCATCGTGTTCATTGCGGTGATCTTAGCGCTGTTCAGCTTTTCCACCTTTCTGGGGGTGCTGTACTACGCCCGGGGCAATGTGGCCTACCTGTGCGGCGACAACTGGTGGAGCCAGACCGCCTACAAGCTGCTGGCGCTGGCCATGCTGCTGGTGGGCGGCACACAGGCCTACACCGTGGTGTGGGATCTGGGCGATGTGGGCATCGGGCTGATGACCATCTTCAATATGCTGGCGCTCGTTCCCCTTTCCGGCGAGGCGCTGGCCGCCCTGAACGACTACGAAAAGCGCAAAAAGCTGAAATAAAAGGAAGATATCAAAAACGGGCTGCTGCACAAGGTTCTGTGCAACAGCCCGTTTTATATTCGCTCCTAAATCCAGAAAGTCAGCATTTATTTACAGATACTTTTACTTTAGCTTGCTCGCCCTCTCCGTCTTTGCTTCGCAAATCCACCTCTCCCAAAGGGAGAGACCTTGGCAAAGAGATGAAGTTTGCGTGGACTGCCAAAGGCTCTCCCTTTGGGAGAGCTGGCGCGTTAGCGCCTGAGAGGGCGAGGTCGCTGACCATGTGCAACAGCCCGTTTTGTAATATGCGAAAGCTTTCAGCTATGCTGCTTCAGGGCGCAGACAGCGATGCTCAATGCGCTCCATGCAGCCTGATACATCAGCACCGTGGCGATGGACAGCTGCCAGATGCTGCCCGCATAGGTCAGCAGCACTGCAATGAACACCGAGAAGCACACCGACACCAGCTGCACCGTGGTGGCGCTGGTCTCGGCATTCTGTGCCTGATCTGCGGCCTGCAAGCCGCCAGTCAGGCTGGCAAAGCCCCTGTGGTGGTACAGGCAGCACTTAGGCTTTGCCGGGGCTGCATCGGCGGCTTCAATAGCCTGACACTGGTCGCCGTCCAGTACCGTGACCATGCCCTCCGGCAGGTGGTAGGCCTCGGTGATGTGCCGCGCCGTCAGGCTGGGATCCTTGCTGGTGACCAGCAGACGGATGTTCTCCTTTTGCAGAGAAGCAAGGCTGCGTGCCACATTGCGGCCGCCCACATAACGCAGCACGAACATGGCGTGCAGGTTGCCGGACACTGCCAGATACAAAATTTGCAGCTCGCCATTTTTGGAGTGGCTGTCCTCGTAATCCTGCTCCGGCAGGGTAACGCCCTCCTGCTCCATGTAGCGGCGGGTGCCGATGAGGATGCGGTTATTGTCGCACCACGCCGAGAAGCCCAGTCCGGTGTGCTGCTCCAGATCCTTGACCGGGAACAGGATATCGGTGCGATCCTCGATGATCTGGCTGAACAGCCCGCGCAGGGTGTCGCAGCTCTCGTTCAGTACACTTGCCGCATATAGGATGGCGCGGTCGATGCGGCCGCCCTTGAAGATGCGGATATCCTCCAGCGTCACGCTGTCAGCGGTAAACAGGTCGTCGGCGTCCAGCTCAATGGTGTCGATGCCGCCCAGCTCCTCAATGGCTGCCCAGCCGGGCACCACAGCGCCCACAGCGGCGGCAGCTCTTTGCAGCCGCAGCGCCGCCAGACCCGGCACCAGCACCGAGGAAAGGGGTGCGCCCATGCACAGCACGGCAGCAGCCGCAGCCACAGCGCAGTTGATGCCGCCGCCGAACAGCAGGAAGGCTACGCCGCTGAGCACTGCCGCCGCCAGCAGAACACAGGCCACCTTGCGGGCGCGGCGCTCGCTGGCGCGCTCGCTGAGACTCTGCTCCACAAAGTCATCGCTGGCAGTCTGCACCGGGCGGCTCAGCAGCACCCACGGATCCTTCTGCTCCAGATCCCGGGCGAGGGCGCGGATCAGGTCTTTATCGCGGGTACGGTAAGCACCCCGCAGTTCGCCGCCCTCTGCCGCCAGCGCGTAGCCGCCCTGCACGGCAGACAGCATCACCCGGCTGCCCACCAGCGCCAGAAACAGTCCCAGCGCCGCCATACCGGTCAGCAGACCGATGCCCTCGGTGCTGCGGTAGGCATTGGCATTCAGCATGGCCACCACTGCCTGCAGCAGCGCTGCCACAGCAGCCAGCGCGGGCATGGTGTCCGCACTGGGACGACCGCGCAGACCGGCCAGACCGTCCCGCAGCACCGGGTAGCCCACAAACAGGCTGGCGGCAAACAGCAGCAGATTGGCGGCATAGAACGCCGCCGGGGCAACGTCCGGGTCCAGCACCGAAAGCGGCGGCAGCAGACGCTCTGCCGTCAGCCCAAGGTGCAGCAGCACCACAGCCAGAATGCCCGCCAGCACACACCGCAAGGTCAGCTCTGCGGCCATGTGGTGCAGCTTATCAGTGGTGGATTCCGGCACAGCTTCCTCAGTAGGAACAGCTGCTTCCGGCGCGGTCTCCGGCTGTGCCGGGGCGGCGGGGGCAACATCTGCCGGTGCGGGAGCCGGTTCAGCAGGAGCGCCGTCCTGCTCCAGCGGGAGCAGCGGCAGGCTCATGGTATCCTCTTTTTCCGGCTTGCGGGCAGCGGGCTTTTCGTCCTCTGCCGTGCCGAACATCTGGAAAATAGACTTTTTCTCAGGCTTTTTCGGCAGCGTTTCCGGGTCTGCCGGAGCGCTGGCAAACACCACCGGCGGCAGTTCCTCGGCGGCCTTTTGTGCAGCCTTTGCCGGGGCTTTTTCCGGCTCTGCCGCAGGCTGTGCAGGCGCGGGCTGCACCTTTGGCTGCGGCGCTGCCTGCAGGGGCTTTGCCGACTGCGGGGCAGGCTTTGCCTTGCCGCTCATGCCGTTGAGCATATCCTTCAGCTGCTGCATCTCCCGCTGCTCCAGCTCCTCCTGCGGCAGCAGTATCTCCGGGGCGTTCTTCGCCTTGGGCTGCTTTTGGGGCGCTGCAGCGGGCTGCGGTACGGGCTTTTCCGGTGCCGGCTGCACGGCAGCAGCCGCCTTGGGTGCAGGCACAGGCTCTGCCGGCACTGCCTTGACCGGCTCTGTCCGGGCAAACTGCAGCGGCATTACCGGAACAGGGTCTGCGGTGCGCAGCTCCAGCGCCATGTCCTCCTGCTCCGGCTGTACCGGCTTTGCATCTGCCCCCAGCAGGATCTCGCCGGTGGGGATCTCCAGCACCGGCTGTGCCGCGGCGGGCGTTTCTTCTTTGTCGTGGCCGAACAGCTTGCCCAGCAGCCCGGCCTTGGGCTTTTCCTCCACCGGGGCAGGCTCGTCCCGGTGGGTCATCTCCTCGGGCAGATCGATCACACTGGTGCTGAAAAAGTTGCGGAACCGCTCTTCAGCCGAGAGCTCTCCCGTCTGCTTGCCCTTGCGTTCATTTTTATTGTTCGGCATCCTTGTCCCTCCCACTGTTCTGGATGGAGTTTACCGCTTGTTTTATTCCTCTACGGCGCGCTGCGACTGGATCTCGTACAGAATGATGCCTGCCGCCACCGAAACGTTATAACTGTCCACGCCGGTACCGGGTGCAGCCATATCCAGCCGCACCACACCGTCGCACAGCTTCTTGACCAGCTGGGATACCCCGCTGCCCTCGCTGCCCAGTACCAGCGCGATGGGGCCGGTCAGGTTATTCTTGCGCAGGGAGACGCCGTCCATGTCGGCGCAGTAGACGAACACGCCCTGCTCCTTCAGGCGGCGGATGGTCTCGCCGATGTTGGCCACCCGCGCCACCGGCAGACGTTCGGCAGCGCCTGCGCTGGACTTGATGACGGTGGGGGTGACGGACGCGCCGCCCCGCTTGGGGATGACGATGCCGTGGGCGCCGCACAGCAATGCGCTGCGCATGACTGCGCCCAGATTGTGGGGATCCTCAATGCCATCGCTCAGCACCAGAAAGGGCGGCTCGCCCTTGGCCTTGGCTGCTGCCAGCAGATCCTCCACGGTCGCGTACTCGATCTCGCTGGCAAAGGCTGCTACGCCCTGATGGCTCTCGGTGCCGGTCATCAGACGCAGTTTGTTGGGGTGCACCCGCTTGACCGTTGCGCCGGCTTCCTTGGCCAGTGCTGTATAGTATGCCGCCACTGCCGGAGCCATCCCCTCGGCAATGAGCACGGTGTCCACACCGGAGCCGCTCTTCAGCAGCTCGGTCACCGGGTTTTTGCCGTAGATCAGGCTCTCGCTCTTCTGCTGCGGCTGCTCTGCATCGCGGCGCGGACGGCGCGGCTGGTTACGTTCTTCCATCTTTTTTATGCTCCTTCCGTTCCGGGCGGGCAGTGCCGCGCCGGAGCGTTTTATTCTGTTTATGATAATCCAAGATAAAGTATACCATATCTCGTCCGGCTTCGCCACAAATTGCCGGGATTTTATTCCCCGACGCCTAAATTTTTTTCGACAGAAAGCGTCTTTCCTGCCGGACTGGGCATCTGTAAAAATGTTTTGCCCGCTGCCCGGTCGGCACGGCACCCTTCTGCTGTTTTGCCAAGGCAAAAAGTTTTCCACAAAAAATGTCTATACATTCCGTAAACGCTCTGTAGTTTTTCCACAAGTTGAAAACTCGGTGGAAAGTGTGTAAAAGTCCAGCCATAGCGCCCGTTTTCCGGGTGGAATTAAACAGTTTCCACCGGGTTTTCAACAGCAGGTTCCTCCACATCTTGGCAAAAGCCTTACAATTTGTAAAATTCAAGTCGGAATTATGACAATTTTTTGAACCGGAAATTGTCCGCTTTTGCAATTTTCTCCAACATCATTTTGACGAATGTTAAAATGTGTTGAAAACCCGCGTCATCGATGCACAAGGCAGATGTTGCAGCATATATGGATTTTTGTCGCCAGGCGCAGAACATTTCTGCCGCTGCTGCATCAGCCGCTTTGTGCCGTGCCTGTTCCGCAGCAGCTCTATGCAAGAAAAAGCGCCTGTTCGGATTGATTTTAGGCGCAGTTTGGGGTATACTAACCATGTGGGCTCGTTAAACCATGCACAATGCGGTGTGTGGCAGAGCCGGAACCCCGATAATTTTTGGAGGTAATGAATAATGTTGGTAAATGCAACCGAAATGCTGCTCAAGGCACGCGATGGCCACTACGGTGTGCCGCAGTTCAACATCAATAATCTGGAGTGGACCAAGGCAGTCCTGACCGCCTGCGAGGAAATGAAGAGCCCCGTCATTCTGGGTGTTTCCGAGGGTGCAGGTAAGTACATGACCGGCTTCAAGACTGTTGCCGCTATGGTCAGCGCTATGGTCGATTCCATGGGCATCACTGTTCCCGTTGCTCTGCATCTGGACCACGGCACCTACGAGGGCTGCAAGGCCTGCGTTGAGGCCGGCTTCTCTTCCATCATGTTCGATGGCAGCCACTACTCCATCGAGGAGAACGTGGAAAAGACCAAGGAGCTGGTTGCTCTGGCACACGCTCACGGCATGAGCATCGAGGCCGAGGTCGGCTCCATCGGCGGCGTTGAGGACGGCGTTGTAGGCGCTGGCGAGATCGCTGATCCCGAGGAGTGCGCAAAGATCACCGCTCTGGGCATCGACTTCCTGGCTGCCGGCATCGGCAACATCCACGGCGTCTACCCCGCAAACTGGAAGGGTCTGGACTTCGAGGCTCTGGACCGCATCCACAAGGCCACCAACAACATTCCTCTGGTTCTGCACGGCGGCACCGGCATCCCCGATGAGATGATCGCAAAGGCCATCAGCCTGGGCGTTTCCAAGATCAACATCAATACCGAGTGCCAGCTGGTGTTTGCTGAGGCCACCCGCAAGTACATCGAAGAGGGCAAGGATCAGCAGGGCAAGGGCTTCGACCCCCGCAAGCTGCTGGCTCCCGGCGCAAAGGCCATTGAGGCCAAGTGCAAGGAGAAGATCGAGCTGTTCGGCTGCGCAGGCAAGGGCTAAGCAAAAGCTCGTATCCTAACCGGTACACCACCCAATAAAGTATGCGGCCCCGCCGCACTGTTATGCACAGTGCAGCGGGGCCGCTTTTGGTTTTATATGCGAGCACTCAGACGCGAATCTTTTCCATATCTCCAGAAATGGATTGCATACAGTCCCGCACCCAGAAGCAGACAAAAGATTGAATAGCTAAGGATCGGAAGCCGTAGCAGTACAATCTTACCCGCGATCTGGGTAAAGAACCAGCCCGTTCCATACAGAATCACGATATAAAGCACCAGCCATGCAGCATATTTCAGCCAATGCTCCCGCGGCGGAAAGCCCACCTGCTCCATCATCCGGCGGAACAGTATGCAAAACGCCGCCACTGCAACAACAAGCTGCATCAGATAGCCTACCGAAAGCTCAAAAACCCAATTTCCAATAATCGGATAGAGCAGCAACCCTTCAATGCCCCACCCAAAAAAGAAATACAGAGGTGCAACATACCAGAAGTAATCCCCGGCTCTCAGTGTTTTCAAGCTGGGCTTGACCTCGTCCACAAAGCTCTTTGCGTCCGAAATCGAATGAAACAGTTCCTGATTTTCCTTGTTGGCTTGGATTGCAATATCAAGCAAATCGCTGCGCACCAGTTCGATGCCACAGAAGTCCCAGCTGACCCGGCGAAGATAACGAATCACTTCTTTAAGCTGTGCCTGACTTTCTTCGGTCAGCAGCTTAGTACGCATCCGGTTTGTTTTTCGCAATGCAAAATACTTATTCATCTGGCTCCTCCTTAAAAATTTTTTCCACCAGCTGGCAAAGTTGGCTCCAATCCTGCCGAAACTCAAGAAGCGCCTGCCGCCCTTCTTCCGTTACAATGTAGTATTTTCGGCTCGGCCCCTTGGGAGAAGGTCTGCGCTCTACCGTAACCTTTCCCTGCTGCTCCAAACGCAATAGCAGCGGATAGAGCGTGCTTTCACTCAAGTCAGAAAAGCCAACCTGCTTCAGGTGCATCACGATCTCATAGCCATAGGTCGGCTCTTGCGCGATCAATTTCAGGACACAATATTCCAGAACACCCTTTAAAAGCTGTGCATTGTTTTCCATAAGTCCTCCTCTCTGCTAGTATGTAATGCGTAGTAGCTTATCTACATTGTATTACATAGTAGTGTTTCTGTCAAGTCCTGACCTATTGGCATTACAACCAAAAATCATGCCATATTTTTATGCAACAAAAAAGCCCTAAGATTTCTCTCAGAGCTTTCTGTTAAGTCGGCGACTACCTATTTTCACAAGCCGTTTCCAGCTAACTATCTTCGGCACAAGTAAGCTTAACTTCTGTGTTCGGAATGGGAACAGGTGGAACCTTACCGTCATCGACACCGACCAATCTGACTGAATCAGTATAGCACATTTCTGTGCTTCTGTCCAGTATTTCCTGAAGGACGTGCCTTCAAAACTGAATAATCACTGCTAACATTTTTTCGTTGACTTAAAAGTCTCAAGCGAATTGTGGTCAAGCCCTCGACCTATTAGTACACGCTTGCTGAATGGATCACTCCACTTACACATCGTGCCTATCAACCTTGTAGTCTTCAAGGGGTCTTACTTGT
>ERZ1027229.474-NODE-474-length-21361-cov-12.783676_pt1 | contig 21361 bp, 24 predicted proteins | sample MGYA00519245_ERZ1027229 | MGnify/ENA primary metagenome ERZ1027229 (study PRJEB26926, sample SAMN06164466) | human gut metagenome | biome: ENVO:00009003; feature: ENVO:2100002; material: ENVO:00002003 | host: Homo sapiens | place: USA | collected 2012 ...
AAACACACTATCCAAAGCCTCTCTAAACCACAGTGGATTCTCTTTCCTGTAGATCGATATCAAAACTGAGAATTTTGTCATATATCATTTCTTAATTAATAGTTATCAAATATATCCATGTTTTTTGCGCCAGCACCAATGCCACATCTTCCATATCGGAGCCCACAGTATCTCTGAAGAATAGGAACTGATATAACGCATATTTCTTTTCATAGTGGCAAAGCCTCTCGCTATGCGGTTTTTCTTCCTCTCCCCATTGCGCTCATCATATTTACCGAAGTTGCCACCTTGCATTATCTCATCCAGCAAGAAGCGGCCATCCTTTTCATTTGGATTGCATATCATGTATTGTTCACCTAGTCCAAACACCTTTTTCAGAACGAACATCAATGCACCTGCAAATCTCAAAAGTCCAAGTTCCTTTAATTCATTTGTAACTTCTGGAACTTGAATTTTATTAGCACTTGTGCTAAGCGCCATATAGTAATCCATGATTTGTCGTAATCCAATCCCCTCCTCAAACAAATGCCTATAAATGTGTATCAGCAAGAACACGAGATTAAACTCAGTTGTTGGTGCCACGATTCCATTTATAGGTGCATTACCAAACTGACAAATTTCCTGTTCCTTCACCCACTTCATCCACCTACGGTCATGAATAGGACTATAGAACCACGAAGGACGTGAATGCACTTCACACTCAGTATCCTCAAACACCTCCACTTGAGCATGTTTTATACTGGTGTACGACACCTTCGCTCCTTGCTTCCTAAAGTAACCCAGCGCCTGATCCCGATCGCCCTCAATCCAGATGTCTATGTCACCACTCTGGCGCAGTCCTCGCAGATGCCCAGGATACACCCTAGCAACTCCTTGACCTTTCAAAATGCACGAGCGGAAGCCGTCCGACGAAAGTCGCTGCTGTAAAACGACACACTGTTCATCTACGATTTGGTTGCGTTGCTGTATCTTAGCAGTCATACCCAACCAAGTGAAGTATAGCATATCTTTAGGTGCCTGTTGCTGCTCAACCATCTTCTGCACCCCAGCGAAGCAGACACCTACCAGCGACTGTTTCTTGGCCATGTCGTATAGTTTTCCCCACTCAGCCGCCGATGGCGTCCGAGAGAGGCAAGTTTGCGTGCCAATCGACATGCGGATGAGTTCAAAGAATAATTCGTTTATATCATTCATTTCACAAATTGATATAGTTCCATTTAGAATTCCTTACTAAATGGGCAAACATAAATTAATCTAATCTTGTATGTGTTAGTGCTCAATTTAGGGTATAGCCCTTTGTATAGACACTTGCAAGTGCCTATATATTGAGATGTTAAAAAATTCACTTGTTTATCAACTATTGGCATATTGTCAATCCGATTTTGTCAGGTCGCATACTGAAAAAATCGCAACTATTCAGCAGCGAAGTTAATTCTTTCTAATTTAAGCCCTAATTTGAGTGCTTACTGTCGATTTCATGGCATAGCGGAGAAAGAATCAATAACCCTAATCAGGCCCATCCTTCTTCATTCGTCATATTTATATGTGTCAAACGCACGAATTATAGTCGTTTTTCAACCTTGCAGCAATAGTCTTCCATGCTAATTCGCCATCACTATATTCTTGTTTTATATTATTAGAATATAGCTTCAGGAATTCGCTATCCGATAACATTTCGCAAATGCCATCCGCAATTGCGCCTTCATCCTTTTCTTTAATAATTCTGCCAAAGACTCCATCCTTTACCATTTCAGGAAGTCCGCCTACATTGGTTGCAAGTACAGGTACGTTGAAAGCAAATGCCGACATAATGACACCACTTTGAGTTGCATCGGTATAAGGACAAACCATAAACATGCAACTCTTCATCAGCTGTATCAGTTCTGTATCAGGAATAAAACGATGTCTGAACTCAATGTAATCTAACTGCTTATATTCTTCTACATCGAAAGGGAAATTGCCACTACCTGCAACTATAAGTTTTACATCAGGATGGTGTTTATGTACTCTGCGGAACGCTGGCAACAGATATTGAAGACCTTTGTATTGCGTGATACGACCTGAGAATAAAATAAACTTGCTATCAGGTAGTTTATTAAGTTTATCTTCAATAGGCTGCAAACATGTATAGCAACTCAGTTTGCTGACAATTACATTCTTCTTTTGAAGTTTGAATGTCTTGACGAATTCCTCCTTTTGCGCTTTGTTGAAGATAATGAAATTATGCAGCAAACGATACGTCACCCATCTTGCACTATTCGTCAAGATTCGCGACTTTAAAGATTGTCCGGAATGTGGAATAGGATCATGCACCGACAGAACAGCCTTCCTTCTCAAACTGAAGAATGGAGTTTCAAACCACTGAGGCAATCTAGTTAGATGGATAATGTCATATTCCTTATCAAACAGCTTGCATAGCGTTTTCAGAATTTTGAAAGCTTCTACCTGCCAATGCTTTGTATCAGCAATATTGATTACCTTAATCTTGCTAAGATCTAGGTAATCTCTATAACACATCAGCTCTGGAAACTCCGATGCGTCATACACACCACTCTTGTCAAGCAGTGTGTGAAAATTGACTACCGAGCGTTTTATATGGTGAGGATTAACATACATATAGCATGTTATATCCATTATCATCTGTGCCTCATGTAGATAAGAGAAATCCACATCCGCTATAGGCAAGTATGAAATGTATGCAATCTTCATAATTATTATTTTATTTCACCCGTACCCAAGGTTCATCTACTGAGTTTCTTGTTTTGATTACTCTCGCAGGAACGCCAGCAACAATTGAATGATCGGGCACGTCTTTTACAACAACTGCATTCGTTCCTACTATTACATCATTACCGATAGTTACGTCTCCAATGATCTTTGCTCTAGCCTTGATGGAAACATTATCACCAATATATGGACAATGTGAGGCATCACTATGACCAATGGTAACTTGTTGGTTAATCCAGCAGTTCTTTCCAATATGGCTACATGTAATAATAGTTGCAAAACCAAGTTCTATATAAAGGCCACCTTCAATATCTTTGCAATGGATATAGAGATTTAAGCCTTTACTTAATTTTAAGGGTAGCAACAAGATTTTCAAAATCTTGTTGCTACCCTTAAGCGATAATATAGTTGGTATCTAAATTCAGGGTAAGCAATGAAGAGTTTCATAAATCCACATTTATGTATGGACTTGTATCTCTTATAGTCTTCTACTAATTCTACCCCCCCCATTAATGCACTGAAACTCATTTCGTTATATTACTAATATCTAAGTTTGTATAAAATGCCACAAACTGCAAACAGATTACCACCCAAGATTTTGGATATGTAACCCAAAGCCCTTAAAAGCTTGCTTCTTGAACAAGTGAATACATAGCAGCAGTCGGGATGCTCCTTTACGAATTGCTTTGTATCCTCCAAAACTCTCTTATCCTTAGAGCGATAAGCGAGATACAGCATTTGAGACAGTGGGCCTGCAACATAGTTCGTCCACTTTGGCCGATAGGCATCATCTACATGCTTATGTGAAAAATCCAAGAGGTTGTTAACTACTACCATAAGGTCATAAATACGCTTCGGGCGGAATGTACTCGTGATTGTTCCTTCACGCTGGAGATAGTTATACGAAATGCCATCGTCAAAGACAATCTTATCTGCCAAATAAAATACCCTTGGCTTATACTCCATGTCCTCATGGTAGATACCCTTCAAGAACTTGAACCCATTTTCTTTTAGGTATTTAGAACGGAGAACGGAGAACGGAGCAGGGGTAGCAAGCCCCCCCTGCTCAGTTATTTCTCTTCCAGTGAATGCTCCCACTGGCGCACAATCAATGACATCTTTTGATGGGCTTCCGTTTTCGTAAACCAAACGATAGTGTAATTGCAGGATATCGACTTCATCTTTCAACTTTGGAAGTATTCTTGCCAAAGAACCTGGTTCTATATAGTCATCACTATCTACATACCAAATGTATTCGCCTTTGGCTGCAGCAGTACCTGTGTTGCGTGCAGCAGAAAGACCACCATTTTCTTGGTCGATTACAATTATTCCTTCATGTTTATCGGCAATACTTCTTGCTAATACGGCACTCTTATCCTTTGTACCATCATTGACACAAATGATTTCGTAATCAACTCCCAGACATGCCGATTCTTGATTTATACAGGACAGCAGGCACTTCTCTATGTATTTTTCAACCCCATACATCGGGATTACTATGGATAGTTTCATTGCTCAATCATGTTTTTAATTATGTTCAAGGATTTTACTCTAAATGCGTTTACGAGAGATCCGTCGCATTTATATTCATCAATGGCAGATTTCGCAAAAGATTTGTCATAAGAATCATATTCTATGATAGACTTTGCTCCCCCAACTGTTGACCTGAGTGAACCTATTCGATCATCACCATGTTTTTTACTCTTTACGATTCCCATCATTGGAATATTATAGATGGTAGCGAAAGCGGTACCATGGAATGAGTCTGTAATAACAAAGGAAGCATTACGAATCATCTCAATAAACTCAGAAGGTCCTTGCCCACGGTAGACAGTTGAGTTCGGTTGCTTCATCTCTTGATGCCCACCATTAAGATAATACACATGAAAGCCTAATTTCTTCTGTACATCATTTATTATATCAAACAGATGAGGTCGCGGGTCGAACATGTAACCGAGAAAATAAACAAGTATATAAGGCTCCTCGATATGAGTTGCCGAAGATTCGGAAATGACATCCCAATCCTTTGCCTCAAGCAAAAGAGTCGGATCACATACAAGTTGAGCCTCCTTATTAGTCAAACGTTTCACGAGCTCAACTCCTGCTTTTTCTCGTACTGTGATTCTGTCGTATTTTGAAAGATAATCGGAATATAATTTTTCGTATTCAAAAGGGACGCTATCAGCAGCGAAACTTGAGCCATAGGATATTTTTTTCTTTCCTTCTGGTACAAAATTCAGCATAAAGCTTACATCGTTCTTCACATAACGAGGATTCCATACTTGGTCGCTGCCGGTACAATAGATATCGTATATAGGCGGTTCTCGTTGAATCGAATGCCGATTATACGTCTTCTTTGAGCATTTGAAATACCTGTTATAGAAGGCTGTCAAACGTTTCTTCCGTTTTTGCTTCGGGAAGCCAAGTAGTACGTTTAATCCAAAACTAAGAATCTTCGATTTGATGGATGTCTTAGTTTTAGAAATATACATATAGTCAATGAGTTCTGAATCATAGCCTAATTTTTCAAAGGCTTTCTGAGTAGCATAAGCCTGAAGAACAGAGCCAATATTCAAAACCCTATGCATGGTTATTATTCCTATCTTCATAACATTGATTTTATTTTGCTGATAACTCTTTGCATAAAGAATGCAATTCTAAATATAATACCATTCAATGGCGCACCTTTCTTCAACAACATCATCACTGTAGAACGCATTTCCTTAGCTTTGGAGTTCTTCTTCATCTGCCCCTCAGCCACCACTTCAAAAGGATGTTCCACAAGGGTAATGTCCTTCAGACTCTCCACTATTTCACGTCCCTTCTCGGTAAAGGCAATCAAGGCACTTACGCCCTTCTGGTCTTCCTTGTAGGTCTTTCCCCAAAGGTCGCCAATGCGGATGTCTGCACTGGAGCGGTCATACTTGTACTTACACTGCTTCTGACACTGTGGGCCAAGAGCTATGTCGCCAAGGAACAACCTGTAGAACAGGTCGCCTTGCGACAATCGGGACTGTATGAAACCCTTTTTTTCCCTTATCAACAAATTGTAACTTTCATTCCAATCAACAGGTTTTGATGTATTTACACCATCTATACCCATCAACCAGGAGTCGTGCCAACCATACTCAAACTTGTTGCGCCAGCTGGCGTATGTCACCTCTCCAATCTTTGGTTCAAGCATTTTGATGTAAGCTTTCCATGCGTACATTGAAGGGACACAGTGACAGAAGAAATCAAGCAAGATGAAATTGTCTTCACAACGGAACTTGCGTATCATTCTCCTAAAGGAATCTATCTGACAAGGAGTGCCCGTCACCAAATATTTCTGACCTTTGCGCTTAATCTGTGAGAATGCTTCTGCCGTATAGCTCTGAATATACTTACTGCCAATGGACTGCACAAACTCCTCAACAGTGGTGGCGATGTAGTGTTCAGCCCTTTGCTCCTGGATATCGTAACGACAGCCTACAGCCTGATAGCCTTGCTCTATCAACTGCTTGCCAATCTCAAAGCCGGCACCTCCACTGGAGCACTTTCTGCGCACTCGCTCATCATTGCTCCATGCAGCCCAGCTCTTAACGGGTTTATTCTCTTGATTCGCCAACTCCTCGTGCGAGAAGGCACACACATCCACACAGATGCCACAATTGGTACATTGTGACTCATCTATGATTCTCGGCTCATAGAACCCGTCCGCATTCAGTTCTATCTTGATAATCTTCTTGCCACAGCTTGCTGCACATACGCCACAGCCATAGCAGTTATGAATAGTTGATATATTATTTCGCATTTTTCTTACTTTTTAGGCTGTGCGAGATTTTAGTCATATAGAAGATCTTTGTCCACTTCGACCAGCGCCAAAAACGTTCAAGTGGATTGGGATAATGCTTTCGAAGGAAATACAATCTATCTCTTACGCTTTTTTTATAAATGAATAGATTTGACACGCCACCATCAGACATATTTGTTATGACTTCATCCGTAATAGCAAACTGTACTCCTGCTTTGTAAACACGATGATACCAATCAGCATCACCAATAATCTTAAAGTTTGGATCAAAGGCACCATATTGGTCATATATACTCTTTGGCACTAATGTAGCAGGATGATTAAGACCGATAAAATCATGTTCATAAGCATATTGAAGTTTATCTGGGTCACACTTCATTACCTTAATAAGTGAGCCTTCTGAAGAAAGAAAATTCATCGCACCAGAAATCACAGCTGTTTCATTAGGACAGTTTTCTTTGATAAATTTATATACTTTCGCAAGAGCATCAGACTCCATATAGTCGTCAGCATTAACATTCCAGCAATATACTCCAGTTGATCTTTCTACTCCTTTATTGAATGCATCATATAGACCTTTGTCTCTCTCGCTTTTCCAGTGCATACGACCTTCAAAAAGTGGCTCATATTTCTTAATAATATCAAGTGTTCCGTCTGTGGAACCTCCATCAACTATGATGTATTCGTAATCCTTAAAACCCTGTGCTAACACGGATTTAATAGTACGCTCAATAGTTGCTGCACTATTCCAACATGGAGTGGCTATTGAAAAGTATGGGGGCTCTAACATATTTCTTTTTCGTATTGATTGTCAAACGATAGGAACGCCATCGCCAACGGAATTATATCAAATAAGTAATTATAACTAACAGAGAAGAAGATAAAAATCATAAAGATAATATATTTCTTATCATCGCCTAAGTATTGGTTTAGACGACAAGATCCCCGATAGAACAAAATAAACAACGGCAATCCAAGTAACAAACCAAGCATTGCAAGTGGATTAATATTACCGTTACTTATTATAAACATAGGGAATTGCTTTGAAACAAGTGAATTGTCTCGGTTAGGTCCAAAGCCCAACCATGGACTGTCCATAAAATTCATCCAAGACAAATACATTCCTTCAAATCGTTGTACGGTTCGATGGCCTGTTTCGTCAATCCAAACATTATCTGAATTTGTATAGAATTCTGTAATGTCTGATTGGGCTTCCATTTTTTCGCGCATAAAAGGCAAGTCCATTGTAAACATATATAATGTTCCCAAGACAGCGATGTATGCAATTCGTTTACCGAAAGACACCTTACCAAATACAGTCTTAAATAACAAGAGAACACCAAATGTTACAAATCCCGTGGTAGAGAATGTAGTGATCAGACCCGCTAATAAAATCCAAAAAGATTTTTTCTTATAGAATTTTTTTTTGGTTCGAAGTAAATGAAAGGTCAAGGCGAGTACTATCATTGAAGCAAACTGTCCAGCTTCCCAACAGAAACCACTATTTCTCGGAATACCTAAGAAATACTCAGATGGATCAAATTTTGTAACTACTGAGAATAAACCAAAAGACTTACAATAAATATGCATTCGATTTTCAAATGGTGCAAACCCACCCATTGTTGCAGGTCCTATAGCTACTTCGACAGACCAAAGAATCAAAGCCAAAATAGTAAGCCGAACCACAAAATACTCAAAGTATTCGGCTATGTGACACCCATAATAACGGGCTGTAATGAAACCGAAAATAAACAAAGACAGGATTCTTATACCCTGATATGTAGGGTATGCTTCATCTGTAAAAATATGGTAAACCAACCATGCTATATATGCCAACAAAAACACATAGAACTTGGAGTTCTTCATACTATGAGGTTTTTCTCTCAACATCACATGTACCATAGGGACAAGAACGAGCAGAGTGCCAACAATGTTAACGCGAGGATCAAGGTCTATAAAAAAATTACAGCCCTTTCCCATGAACAAGACAAGAATTAAGAAAAGAAATTTTTTAATAAATGATGTCTGCTCTGTAATTATGTTATTGTCAAATGTCATATCTTAGTTATTACGCTTAAATTTTCCTATTATCATATTTTTTATTTTGCCTCTCAAATCTTTGTTTATACCAAAGAAGTATAATGTAACCAATGAGATGCATACACTGAAGAAACCTACAATTAATAATTCTATGTACTCATTACAACCTTGAATACACAATTTGAATAAATAAGAGAATGCAAAAAGGAACGCAAAGAGACTGAAAACCCTTCCGTAGACCTCCTTGTAAAAACGAGTCATTGGAAAATTGATATAATGACACATCCAGTATAATTCAAAGAATGCTTCACCAAGAGCGGCAAATATATTAACAATGAAAGGTATTACTGGGGAAAATCCCATTCGTAAAAGTATGTAACTAATAGGGAGTACAGACAGAAGCACGCCTCCTCCATAAAGTCCCACTTTTTTCAGATACCCCGAAGCATGAACGACCATAACAATATTTCCAGTCATGGATGTTATAACAGAACGGAATAGGATAATACCAATAAAAATAGGAGTATAATCTGGATATTCTCTCAACCATAGATGAAGTAGTGGACGAATTTCGAGGATCAATGGTATGTTAACTACCATCATTAGATATGCGGAATACTTTGCAGAATTAAAGACAAGAGCTGTCATTTCCTCGTATTGACCGGATGCGTAGTATTTAACCACTTGTGGTTTGACTGCTAGCTGGAAATTATTAACCAATTGTGTTACCAGTCCATGGACTTGGAATGCAATACCTCGTGCTGCATTAATGGCAGTTCCAAAGAACAAATTCAAAACAATATTTAGTCCCTGACTATTACATACAGATGCAAGATTACCAAAAATATTCCATCCTGAGAATCCTAACATATCTCGAAACAACCCCTTATCCTTTGAAATGCGGAATGAAGCTTCTTCGAAACTTTTACGACTATAGATATTGTATATTACTGCTACAGAAAGTTGAACTGCTAGAATTAACGCTCCATACAAGAATAGTTTGTCATAGTCTACTAATTGAAGAACGAACAAAATACCAAGTTTTGCTAATCCTTCGTATATGCTCACGTATGCATAAATACCCATGCGTTCGTGCGCTATAATAGACGACATAAACGGAAGCTGGAAAATTTGGATGCAGACAGCAACAATAGAAAATTGATAAACCCACAATGCTGCAGTTTCTCTTCCTTCAGGAATAACCAGTTTGTTCAATAGAAACCAAAGACCAACAGTCTCAGCCAAAAAAAACACGATTATGACTAACAATAGGTGAAGATATAGTGCATTTGAAAATACTCTCTTCACACTATCAGAGTTCCCCTTTCCCATCTCAACATTCAAGAATCTTTGCGTACTTGTAGAAAGCGTAGAATTGAGGAAGCCGAACATCGCAACTACTCCTCCTACCACATTGTAAAGGCCATAGTCTGATATGCCAAGAGTCTGCAAGATAACTCTTGAAGCGTATAGACCGATTATCATCAAGAACACCATGCGAATATACATAAACATAGTATTCTTCGCTAATCGTTTATTATTTACTGAATTATTTGACATTGATATACGTTTTTATCTTTCCATAGCACTCTCTGACCAAAGGAAAGAGTGTGCGTTTCTTATTAAGTCTGAGTACACTCTATCGATTGAAGAGTGATTGTGTGCGCTGGGCATTTGCTTAGTCTATTCTCTGTTTTACTTCTATTCCAAGCAGAAGTCTTTCTCTCTGCTTTTGCTTTTCTCTTTGGAGTGCGGCAAGAGCCTTTCGAGCGGCCTCTAGGTCAACTCCTTTTGCTTTGTAAACCACCAATACAGCGTCCCCACTATTTATCAGCGGGTTAGCCGTATCTGTATTTTGAATAAAGTTTTGATTTTCTAAAATTTAACAATCAAGCGACGGCTTGGGATGTCTTCGTTACCTCCGCATCCTTACCATCTTCAAAATGGCGAACATAGTCACATGGCAGAAACGAGGCATCAACCTCCTCGCCACAAAGAATGCGAGTAAGGATATCCTCAATGTACTCACCAAAGTTCACTTTGTTCAATTTGCAACTTTCCAACAACCCGAACATAAATGCCTAATTCTGGGCTGAGAAGTGACTTCCTGTCTGAAGCCAATTGCGTCTTCCCATAGCGATATGTCTGAAACATCTCTCTATGGCTATATTGTGCATGTCGATTCGGCCGTCCGAAAGGAATGTTCGGAAGGCATCTTCGTCATCAAGTATGTAATCTACGGCTCTGTGAACCATCTGACCATATTCGTCACCTGCAGCACGCATCTTTTTGAGCATTTCCATGATACGGTCAACGATAGGCTCGCTCCATTCTTTACGGAACTCCAGGCGATGATCTGGACTCTGGTCATCCTCTTGCAGGAAGACCCGCTCGATATAGAACAAGGCATTGATCAAAATCAAAAGCATTTCCATTCTCGAATCTACCAAGTAGGCATCAACCAGATAATGGCGAGCGTGGAACCAACAAGCCTGGCGCAACAACTCCTGAGCCTCCAAATCTTTGACTATGGCAGAATACTGAGGCGCCCTGTCTGCAACGAAACCTATAATGGAAGAATCCTTGAAGATTCTCTCCTCTTGCAACATGTGGTCGCGGGTACCCTCATCATAGAGCATCACACAAAGCTTTTTCTCCAAGGAGAGGGCTGCCTGAACGTATTCTATTGTATATTTCAGAGGGTCACCAGGTGTTTCCCTGCTACGTACCAGCAAACGGGTTGCATCATTGTTGGTGAACTGAGACTGTCGGATGACTTCCAGCATCAACGGTTCAAGTCTTTCTCTCAACATTTCCATTATCTGATGCATCCAGTAAGTTCAAGGAAGACTGCGGGATATTCGTTTTCATCCCCTTCAACATATCAAGAATACGATTCTCGCTAAGGTTATAGCGAAACTTTGACTCCAGGTAGAATCTTGCAAAACTTGGCATGACAGGATTGCCCTCCAAAATTCTAACTGGGTGCTTGCTACACCTTGGGTCACTCTTAGGAACATTGAATCGACCAATCTTGTATTCACGGCAAGTTACCTTAGCAGGAGTATGGAAGAACAGCTGGATATACCACGTATCCTCACCTGTCACCTTATCCTTTCGTTTTATCAGCTTTGAGCCTTTAGGGAGATTACTGGTATCAATACCCATTTCTTCCAAGATGGTTGCCGTATATACACGACGGCGAAGAGGAGTGTTTGACTCTGTATCCGAAGAAGACTTGGTCTTGTCGGTCTTTTGTTTCGGAACTCGAACCTTTGGTCTATCTGTTTTCTTCTTTGCAGAATCATCCATTCCAGTGCGATCCTTTCCACTGGTTACAGCCATCACATGCTTGACAATAGCAGCGAGGCCATTTTCCTCTAACAATGGGCAGTTAGGATCGACCTCACCGTTTAGGAAACGAGTGGCATCGCTGTTACGTTGGAATACTCTACGGTTAATCAGCTCTACCACTTGCTTAGCATCCAACACAGCCTTATCGGCAGCGCCAGCCACTTCCCTCAAGTCATCAATAGTCTTCACTTTCTTTGAAAGAACAGATATTCTTTTATTGCTCTCCTCAAGAGCCTTACATGCCTCGTCCAGCATTTGCTCTGCATTATCAGCACGCATTTTCTCCTTTTCAGCCTTGGCTTTTGCGGCCTTGGCTTCAGACTCAGCCTCGTTGACTTTTCCCAAGGCATTATCACGTTCCTTCTTCACAAAGGCTAGCTTAGCCTCATATTCATTACGAGTCTCTTCCTCTATCGCCCTGTTTTCATCCTCCAAGAAACTGACATACTCGTTACGTTTGACCAACTCATTGGTCAAACGAACGTTCTCCATGCGTAAAATTTGGAGTTCTAACTGTATGTTGTCTCTTGTATTCATGTATACAAAGGCACTGAAAATCAACGAGATACACAAATATTTAGGGCTAAATATTGTATATAATATATTGATTTACAATTAGTTATATACTACTATTCTTTGTTCTTAGAAGCTCGCATTTTCGCTAGGATTCGCTGTCTTTCCATCTCCGGGAAGTTTGGAGCAGAAATCAACTTTAGCACCTCTGCTTCAACTTTGGAAGCACGATTGCTATACTCTTCCGTCTTCAGCCTACTGGCTTCAGCATCAGCATTAGCCTTGGCAATACGAGCATTGGCGGCTGCTATCTCAGCCTCCAATGCTGCTATTTCATCTTGTATGTTCATATCTTTATTTTCGTCTGAACTGACGTTGACATTAGAAGTATCAAAGTTTGCTTTGATAACTCATGGGTTGTTTTACATTCCTCAAACTCAGGCTTAAGGAACTTACCTTCAGTAAACCATTTCGAACAGAGTACCCATCCATTAATATCGTAGTGCAAGATTTTAACCTTGCGATAATCCTTTGAGTAAAAAACAAATGCTTCATTGTAGTTTCTAGGATTATGCCCCATGACATCACGCACTATTGAAGCCAGACCATCATAGCCTTTACGCATATCGGTCGGAGTGGACTTCATAAAAAACTTGATTTTACCGGAAAAGTTTATCATGGCTGCGACATTTTATGCAGCAATTCTGCCACGACAAACAAACTGTTACTCTTCAGCTCTATCTGTTCTCCATCAGGAGAGTTCAGAATTAAGGTCTCCACTTCCCAGCTTGCTGGCTTTGGAGCATCATCCTTTATTGTAATAGGAATAAAAGCATCTTGCGATGGCTCCTGCTGTTTCTCCTGTAAAGGATAGGTCTTCTTGTACTGGATAAGCCAGTCATAGTCGACTGCTTCATCTTTGCAATACTTACGCAAACTACGCCCATTTCGGTTCTGGTTGTAGTCCTGCATCACCTTTTCAAAATATTCTTTGCTGTCCATTTTACATGAATTTTAAAACAGTCGCAAAGATAATATGTTTCATTCAACTCACCTTACGCTGTATTGGTGGTTTACCTCAAGATGAGCTATGCGCTCACGGTAATCGACTGACGAGCGACGGATAACGCCATGCACTTCATAACCTTTTTCCAACAGCAGCTCTGCCAAATAAGAGCCATCCTGACCTGTAACGCCCGTGATAAGGGCAATGTTCTGTTTACTCATAAATTAAAATTTTGCTTTTATACTGTGTTTTTTTGAAGTGCTTGTTTCTTCTCTACCATTCATAATCAAATCTCTCTATATCTTCCTCCACAAGCGGATTGCCTATCTGAACTTCTATGAATGTCAAATCCGTTGTGGCTTTGATGGCATGGTAATGTCCTACGGGGATGTTCATCACATCACCACGCTTTACCACTTTGCGCTCGCCATCCAAGACAAAGACTCCTTCACCTTCTACGCATGTCCATACCTCACTGCGATGATGGTGCAACTGATAGCTTATGTTCTTGCCTGCATTTAGGTGTATTGTTTTTGTCAATGAACGTGTGCCGTCTTTGTATTCGGCATTTTCCAATACCCGATAGGTACCCCAACGACGTTCCTCATACATAGGACGTGTAGTGAGTTTATTGGCATAGTCTTTTATCTTCTCCGAGTCTTGTTTGTCGCATACCATTATGCCATCAGGAGAAGCTGCAACAATTACATCCTTCAGTCCATTGCAGAATACTGGTATTCCAAGTTCGTTTACTGCATGTGTGTTAACGTTATGGTCTCCCATCATTACATTACCTATATGTGTGCTGGGCAATTCCTCACACAAGGCGTTCCATGTGCCAAGGTCTTTCCACTCTCCAGAGAAAGGAACAACAGCTACTGACTCTGCCTTTTCGGCTACCTCATAATCGAAACTGATTTTAGGGAACTCTGTATAGCGTTTGTGGGTCTCTTGGAATGTCTCTGTTTGTATGTATTGGTTAACGATATTCATCATATAACCAAGACGGAAGGCAAAGACACCACCATTCCAAAAGGCATTCTGCTTAAGCAATTCCTTTGCCTTTTCCTCATTGGGTTTCTCTGTGAAGCGTGCTACACGGAGACATTCGTTATTGAATACAGATTCTGATGATTGTGTAGATTCGGGTACTACATATCCGAATTTCTCACTTGGGTAAGTTGGAGTGATGCCCATCAATACAAGGTCGGCAACGTTATTCTCTACAACCTCAACCATTTTGGCAATTGTAGCAAAATACTTTGACTCAGTATATACGTCGCAAGGCATGATTACCACTACCTCGTCATCATTGCATTTCTTCTCTTTTGCAAGATAGCTTGTGGCAAGAGCAATGGCAGGGAATGTGTCTCTACGCTCAGGTTCTGTCACCACATTAACGTCCTCGCCCAACTGATTGATAATGCTATCACGCTGTACGGCATTGGTTGCGAACGTAATATTGTTGGTAAGTTGAGCCTCACGGATTTGACGCACTACTCGCTGTATCATTGACTCCATGCCTCCATTGGGTGAAGCCAATAATGGCAGGAATTGCTTACTACGTGCATCATTGCTAAGAGGCCATAGGCGCTTGCCAGAACCTCCGGATAATAATATTAGTTGCATATCTTATTAGTTTTTATTTTGTTTATATTATATCTATGTGCTTTCACTTCAAACACTATTTTCTTCATCAATACCATTTCCATCTCATTGCCTTGCTCATCGTTGAAACGCTCAATGGCTGAGCCAAAAGTTAGTGCTCAATTTAGGGCATAGCCCTTTGTATAGGCACTTTTGCAAGTGCCAATATATTGACTTGTTAAAATTTCGCTTGTTTTTTAACTATTGCATACATTTTCTTCGTTCGACAATTAGAAAGCAAGCTTTCATTGTACTCACTTATCGAAAATGTTGGCATATTGCCAATCCAATTTATTTTCATGATTTTCGGCTGCACTCGGCATAGCTTAAACAAGTTTAGCTCTGCACTCGTTGGCACAAAAATTTGTCTGGTCACGTGCGCATTCCTTCATAAATGGTCCCCTTAAGAAAGGTTGACAGGCTTACGTCCAAATGGTTTTCACATTAATCTCCGTTAATCCAGCTTTAATCGTTCATTAATGCTTTGTCAGCCATCAGTCTGACGTCAATCCTTTTTGGGTTGGGAAGAGGGATGGAACTGCTGATAGGCTTCCCGGGCATTGGGCGCCACGATATGATTGCCACCGAAGAAGTTGATGATGATCTGTGGTTCCTTGTACGGTCCGAGTTTGTCGATGATGGCCTGGACGATGCGTTCTTCCAAAACGGCATCAGATGGCTTCGCCTGTGGTTCCTCCATCTGCTCCGACGTGGAAGACGGGGCTTCCTGCTCTTTTGCAGAGGCTTCGGTTGATGCCGAGGAGCGAGAGTCAAAAAACAGGTCCAAAGGACTCCAATGGCGTCGTCCAGATGATTTGCATTGCTTATAGCCAAAGTATGCCGCAGTAGCTATTTGAGCTATCATTATTTCTAATCCGATCATGGCGATTAACGTTTGGGGTGAGACTTAGGGCGCGCGATCAAAGCGTCATTGATGCGGGCGCGAATGTTGTTCACGCTTCTACCAGAAATGATTTTGATGGCGAAGGGCAGCAGGAGCTGGATGAAGCTACTCCTGACGACGGTTTCCTCGGTGAGCTTGGTCTCTTGATCGAGCATGGAGACGACAACTAAGGCAAGTTCTGTGGCGTTATTACAGTCACGAATCTGATCGAGGAAGGCCGGGAGGCATTCCTTGCCAATATAGAGGGCGAGTTTCCTGGCCTCGGGGGAGTCGGCATCGAAAAAACTGTCTTCAGCGGCTTCCTGCTTGCTGAGGATTTTCTCGGCAAACTGGTCGCCATTGAAGTTTTGTACGGCCTTTGTGGCATTAGGCAGGACCTGAACGATACTGTCGTGGATGCTAATTTTCACATCGTTCATAATGTGGTTTTGGTTATTTATGAGAAAAAAGGTGAATGAACCTTGAGCAAAGTCTTGAGGTATTTACCTGCACGACACTCCGACTTGTTTGCGAGTCTAGACAAATACTGTTCATTGCCGATTTCAATGCTTCTTGAAACACGCATAAGAATTGCCAGTATGGAGCACTTTGGTTAGCCTATAAGGAATTAATTGAAATTCCGTGTGTCCCCTTCCGCTTTGCAGCGGAAGCAGAATGCCTGAACGTCTTTTCATGCAGTCACACGTTTTTCGCCTTCATGCTCTCAACCAATCCCTATACCTTAAAAACTCAGTGTCTTTAGGATTGATTTGAAGTATATAATTGACCTTGCCGAGCAAGTGATGTTTATAAACCTCAACTGTTGAAATCCAAGAAGGTAATTCTATTGATCTCATATGACTGGTAAACCCATATTTCATACTATAATAGACCTCTTGCCTGACCTTGTCCCTATATTTTTTAGGAACTTGAAGAACTTTATTTACCACTACGCCCGTAACTATTTGGCGGCATCCTCTTCGCATCACTTTGGTTTTTTCTTCATTAAGAACAAATTGTCTATGTCCTATTAAAGATCTTATATACCTAATCAAGTTTTCTACGTCAATTTCCTTACCAGAGAAAGTCATGTCGTCGGCGTAGCGTGTATATCTAATAGAACGCTTGCGTGAATATTTGAATATCTTATTGTCAATGTTAGAGAATACCATATTGGACAACATTGGGCTTGTAGGTGCTCCTTGCGGCAAAAAACCATTCAAAGTACACAGTTTGGTCAACATCACAACAACAGGCATTTTGTATCCCATGGTACAAAACACATTATATATGTACTTTTCTTTCACGCTGCCAAAGAAATCATGAATATCAAGGGCAACGACAACGTTAGTATTTCGATGAAACCGAGCATTGTCACGTAAGTTTTTTCCTGGCATAAAAGCCTTAGCCTGAGGGGAAACCATCTTTACTGATGCTGGCTCTAATATCGACTTCAATATCCATGTTTGAATATCCTTTAGATTGGGAAAAGGCTCCAATATCAACCGCTTGGCACCATTCTTCTTTGGAATCTCATACTGTTTGTAGAACATTGTCTGACTGTTACACAAGGCTAGCAAATAGTCATAGTCATATCCCAGTAATAAAGAAAGGTGCTCCTGATCATATATGATAGGTAGGTTTTTATCGAACAAAACCTTTGCATAAACCAATAAAGAATCCACCTCAGACCTTTGGTAACCACGCTCAAGAGCCTGTTTTAGAAATACCGATCGATATTTTTCGAAATTCATATAATTTCTGTTAGAATAAAAGAGGAAGAAAGTAGATAAGCATTACCAAAATATTTGCAGATTGCAACGCAATCTGAGAACCCGAAGGGTTCGGCCACTCCATAAAATTTGAAGTGCTCCTGCACTCCAAATTTTATGGAGTGGCAGGCTTGATTATAACTATTCTGAAGAAAAGTGACTCACTTTTCCATGCTTCAATGCACTTAACTAATATCTTTATCTACTTCCTTTTCTCTTTTTAGGTATGTATATATCTTCTTGCGATATTTGGATTGATTTCACACTATTATCACTGCAAAGATATTTATATAATCCTCTTTTTTTAAGCCACATAGACAATGAGCGAAAATACACCTCGCCTTCCTCTGTAAGTTTCATTCGATCATGCAATACATACAATATATTTTTCTTCTTAAGTTTCTGTATGGTTCGAACAAGGGTGTCCATACTGCAAGAATTATCTAAGAGAAAAAATATGTTACCGTTTACACGAACTACTTGAATCAGCTTAAAGATAAAAACAAGATCATCTTGCATAAGGTGCATTTTTGGAGAGCCAATAAATAGGAAACGTATTGTTCGGACATCGTTCCATGCATACCAATGCCTCTGATCGATTATACCCAAAACGAAATATATTTTTTACTTTCATTTTAGCTTCTATATCTGACATGACTTTAGTCGCATACGCAAGAGAATTGCCCTGATAGTAATCTGTAATTCCTCTTTTCTCAACATTAGCATAATACGTACGGACTCCTTTTTGGGCCAGGAATTCTATTCCAGCTTGCATTGCGACTATACAAACTATAACAATATCCTTATAATCTAGCGATGGCTGTATTTTTTTCACATATTGTACAGCGTTCCAAGCTGTCTCTCCCGTCCCAACAAAATCATCTACCAAAACAACCCTAAGATTATCTTTGTTTACTCGACACATAAAATCGACTAATTTTGAACGGCATATACTATGCTGACCTAAATTAATTTTTGTCTTGAACGAGGTTCCTAATAATTGGTACACAACAATAGACCCACTTTTTATCACACCCTGTTCTTTTTCTGACAAACATGGTGCTATAAGCAGAAAATCATCGTGAAAATCAGTGCGTAATTGTCTTAATGGACCCAAAAGTTCATCTGAATATTTATCTATGCCTAGATGCAAGAATCTTTCAGAAATCTTCATAATGAAGTTTTGATGCTCTTTTGTCAATTGGGACAGCATATGGACATATCCATTAAAAATCGAAGTCTCGCTATTGCTATCAATTTCCCAACCTTGTTTGACAAATAGATTCATCAGTTTTGCCAACTGGTCTGAACTAAAATCCGACTGTTTTTTCATGTTAGCTCTCAGGTCCTCAACGCATTTACCATCACCTCCATCAACATCCCATTGGAATGAAATGTTGCAGAAAAGCTGTCAAGGGATTCACATGTATCGGGCGTTATCATAGTGCGTATCAAATAACATTGAAATGTCAGATGCCATCAGTGGTAGGCCCACATTTGACGAGTCACACGATTCATTATGGACCATTAAGATCTCAGCGATTTTTGCTCTTCCACCACCAGCTTGTTCAGCGTTGGCAACATGCGGTCTATCTTGCGACATTTGACTTTGTTGTAATAGAAATCCATATCGTCGAGCAATTCATTACTAAGATCTTCCGGCATGTCGCCACCATAACCACTGGCGACAACGGATATAGCAGCGAGTCTTCGGGCATCTTTGCTGTCACGGTAATCGCCTAAACCGGCGAGAAGGCTGGGCAGTAAATCGTAAATGAAATTGCAATAGTGGAGCATGTCGGAGAAGTCTGGTGATTCTACGAGGTAGGCCTCAAGCATTTCTTCCTGATATTGACGAAGCAACAAAAAGAACTTCTGCTTTGCCAACTTCCCTCTGATGCTTTGAGTCATTACCCAAAAAAGGGCATGGGACAGCACGATACGGTCTTCAGAAGGATGGCTATAGAAGAAAGAGTCTTCTGGCTTGCGGTCCTTTAATTTTTCCTCAAAGCGACTGAAAAGCTGCTTACGTATTTCGTTTAATTTGGTGGAAACCATTTTCATTACTTTTACATTAATCGCCGTTAATCAGACATTAATCGGTCGTTAATACTTTTTGGGACCGTCGCTAGGACGGTAATACGACATTGTCCCCCATCGCAGTATCGCTCTGCGCTATGCCGCCACTCGAATGGGGATATGTTTCCTATTGGTACTGGGAAGAGATGCTACATCAAACATTTGATTTCTTCCTCGGTCATGCCCGTCGCTTTCATGATACTATCAATGGGTGTACCAATTGACAAGAGGTTCTTAGCTACTTCTGCAAGAGTTTCGGAACGGCCCTTTGCTATGCCTTCTGCAAAACCTTCAGCACGGCCTTCAACTAGGCCTTCAGCTTTTGCTGTATCCAATGAGTTCTTAATATCGCGATAGGCTTTGAGACTATCCTCATATTCGCGGAGCTCGACTTTGGAGAATTGGGCTATCTCGGCTTCGGAGAACAGGCGGTTGAATATCTCATTGCGCAAATAGTCTGGCTGGCTATCAAGGCGGGAGAGGTTGCGAAGGACATAGAGCCATTTGTCATAGTTGGTCTCAAGCTCCTCTAATCTTTTGTTGAATTTCGAAATCTCAACGTACTTGAAAGTCAATTTATCATTGAACACACGATTAGTCTGCTTGTCAAGTAGGCCGATGTCGTGGTTGATGCTTTCAGTAGAAAAGGCTGGATCGCTCATCTCATAGTTGAGCAGTGCCACCACATAGACATGTTTTAGCTGATAGTTCCAAACGTCACCCTTCTCGGCTTGCTCGCGGATTGGGAAGGTTGCGTAGTAGAGAGAACGGTCTTTAAAAAAAGTTTGATAGGCATTCTGCATCTCGACGATAAACTTCTCGCCTTGCTCGTTCTCACAATAGACGTCGAAAATGGCCTTGCGGTCGGAACTGATATCCCCGACATGCTCGCTATTGAGGAACGTCACGTCCTTTACGACCTGCTCGCCATCAAAGAGGGAGTTGAGAAAGTCGATGAGCAAGTCCTTGTTGGGAACTGTGCCGAAGACACGCTTGAACCCGAAATCGGTCAACAAACTGATATATCGTTCTTCTGAATTTCGCATAACTTTGATTTTTTACAAAGGTATGGGATTTTTATGACAACGGCAAATTTTAAAGTGAAAATCCGTAGAAAACGTGTTGGAAGACATGGAAGGGTGGAGCCACGCGGGACACAAAACGGCTTGCCGAAGGGTAAACAACACGAGAAGAACTCCACAAGGATTTTCATGCGTTATGCCGTATTTTATGAACGGATTATGAATGGATTGTAAACGGATTGTAAACGGTTATGAATGGATTTGCATTCGGTTGCGCCATTTCGTAATTTTGCACCGTCTTCAACAGACATTATCACCGTCAGCAACTGACAAAGTGAAGCAGTATCAACTTCAAAAACTTTCAAAGCAATGAAACAAAATCGCAGTCCCACCAAGTCCGCAGAACGGCGGCAAAACAATTCGATTACGTATCGGTCTCGTATCGTTTCCGTATCGATCTCGTATCAATCCCGTATCGTTCTCGTATCGTCCTCCTATCGTTCTCCTATCGTTCTCGCTTCCGGA
>ERZ1027229.484-NODE-484-length-21111-cov-5.781772_pt1 | contig 21111 bp, 11 predicted proteins | sample MGYA00519245_ERZ1027229 | MGnify/ENA primary metagenome ERZ1027229 (study PRJEB26926, sample SAMN06164466) | human gut metagenome | biome: ENVO:00009003; feature: ENVO:2100002; material: ENVO:00002003 | host: Homo sapiens | place: USA | collected 2012 ...
TACACGTAAGGAGTCGTCGGCAGCGTCAGATGTGTATAAGAGACAGATTAATTATCATCCGAAATATAAAAATGCTACTGACATTCAGATTCTTTTATTTTAAAATATCGGGTGAGAATGGTGCCGCTCAGCTCGCCGGGGGTTATCAATGCTAATATGCAAGGCTTTGACTGCTCGGAGATGAAATCACCGAAACATGAATCAAACTGCTCTGTCGAGGCAGCCTCAAAATAGCGGAAACCATACGCATCAGCAAGTTTTGCCAACGGGAAATCCCTGTTAACGACGAAATACTCATCAAGTTCCGGGAGTCCCGATGTGCTTTTAACAAAACGGAAAATGCCTCCGCCACCATTACACAACACGATCATCTTAAATCGTGGAGTAATGCAAGGTGCGGCAAGAGCACCAATGTCGTACTGCACACTCATGTCACCCGATACAAGAAGCGTGACACCCTGATACACCGTGGAAGCACCAACCGCAGTAGACACAGACCCGTCAATACCGCTGACACCACGGTTGCAGTCGAAACGATTGTCGTGCAGAGGACAGAATAACTGGGCATATCTTACCGTAGTGCCATTGGAAAGCTGCACATTCCATCCGGCAGGGATTGAGGTGAACACGCGTTTCATCGCCGTGAGATCACACCACGGCTGCATATCAACATACCTGTCATGAAGCATCGCTCCCCTTTTGGCATATCGCCGCCAAGCGGCAGCATAATCGCTCTCTCTGACCTTTACAACATCGAGAGCGCCGGCAATTTCCTCGAAAAATTCGGTCGCAGGCATATTGACATTCATCGTGAGAGAACGCAAGCAGTCAATCGTCGCCTCGGTCATTCCTACGTGCCAATGCTCCTTCACACCGGCATTACGCAGATATTGCTTAATGAAGCGTGACACGATTGCACCACCAAGAGTTATCACTATTTCAGGATGCATAGATGCTTTCTCTTCATCGGTCATGCTGCTCAATGTCGAGTCTATCATGTCGACAAACATATCATTTGGAGCGATAAGATTAGCTATCCGCTCGGTCATGACCGCAACATTACCGCATCGCGTCAATCGTTGCAATGCCTCGGAGAGGCGTGGGTCGGGATCATGAAATCCGGCAATAACCAAAACGCCTGATGCCTTGACAATCCGATCGGCAAGCGACATTTTCTCACTCTCAGGCAACACTGATGCCGGAGAAACTTGCGTTATCGTGCGTGAGAGCCACCGCTCCGGCATTTTCGAAGTCATTCCGTTTAGCGGTTCGTCAAGCTGAAGATTGATATGTACCGGAGCCTTTCGTCCTGAGACAGCGCATATCAATGCGTCATTTGCCACACGGTTTACATACCATTGCATATTGTCCTCACGGCAATCAGCCGGAACATTGTAACTGCGCTTGACATAATGGGCGAGTGCCTCATACTGACGGAGGGTCTGACTGTCATCCTGGTCAATCCACTCCATCGGGCGGTCCGCCGAAATCACGATAAGAGGAATCTGCCTGTAATATGCCTCGGCAACTGCAGGTGCATAATTAAGCACGGCAGTGCCCGAGGTACATAGCAACGCGACAGGTGAAGCGGATATCGCCGACTTTCCCAATGCGATAAACGCAGCGCTGCGTTCATCAACCACTACTGTGGTTTTAATTGACGGGCAACGTGACAACGCTACAACCATGGGCGCATTCCGGGAACCGGGGGAGATGACAGCCTCCTTCACTCCATGATTCACCAGCATGGCAACAAGTATATTACACGATATCTTATCAGTACATTCCATAATTCTGCAAAATTACTCTTTTTTTATGAATCCCGGCAATCTCTTGGATGGTCTGTTAGACTCTTTCGACTTTTAATTGTTATCTTTGCATCAACCAATAGAAAAGCAAGACAAGATTATGAATACAGGATATTTCAGAGTAGCTGCCGCCGTACCGGGCGTGAATGTAGCCGATGTGGAGTTTAACGTAGACAGCATTATCGAGATGTGCAAGACGCTCGACGGCAAAGGAGTCATGCTTGCCGTGTTCCCGGAACTTTCCGTCACCGGCTACACCTGTGCCGACCTTTTCCATCAGCAGCAACTGATTGATGCCGCAGATGCCGGTATCGCCCGTCTGCGTGAGTTTTCCGCTACCGTAAATCTTGTGTTTATCGTCGGGTCGCCGGTACGTCATAACGGCGCATTGTATAATTGTGCTGTGGTTATCGGAGGTGGGGAAATACTCGCGATAGTTCCCAAGACATACTTGCCGGACTACAACGAATTTTATGAAAAAAGATGGTTTGTAGCAGCCAATCCCTCCGGATTAGCCAACGATATATTGATTGACATCAACGGGGTAAAGATAGGAATTGAAATCTGCGAGGATTTATGGACACCGATACCGCCTTCGACACATCAGGCTCTTGCCGGCGCACAAGTGCTCGTAAATCTCTCCGCCTCCAACGATATCATAGGTAAATATAATTACCTGATTGACCTTATCAAACGGCAGTCAGCATCATGCATCGGCGCGTATGTGTACGCATCGGCAGGATATGGAGAATCATCGACCGACCTTGTTTTTGACGGTAAAGCGGTAATAGCTGAAAACGGCTCGATACTTGCCATTAACAAGCGGTGGCAACATGAACCTAATTATGTAATCGCCGACATCGATATCGCGGCAATTAATCGCGACAGAATGCACATAATGTCGTTCAATGATTGCAAGACAACCGGCAATACCAGCCAATACAAGACTGTATTTGCTAATATCACCCCCGTGATTGACGATATGCTTTACCGTACTATAGCCCCCCACCCCTTTGTACCGTCGGAGGACAAGATAATCGATGAACGCTGTGAGGAGATAATCAATATCCAGGTTGCCGGACTGGCGCGACGCCTTGAAGCGACACATACCAAAAGCCTTGTAGTAGGTATATCCGGGGGGCTTGACTCGACACTCGCCTTATTGGTCGCAGTAAAGACCTTTGACCGACTCGGACTTGATCGCAAAGGAATAACAGGAGTAACGATGCCGGGATTCGGCACTACCGACCGCACATATACCAACGCCTTGTCACTTATGGAAGCTCTCGGTATCACCATGAAAGAAATTTCAATAGCGGCGGCGGTGACACAGCATTTTCATGATATCGGTCATGACATCAACAACCACGATGTCACCTACGAAAATTCGCAGGCACGTGAACGCACACAGATATTAATGGATATAGCCAATCAGACCGGAGGAATGGTACTCGGAACCGGAGACCTGTCGGAACTTGCTCTCGGCTGGGCAACATACAACGGGGACCACATGTCAATGTATGGTGTCAATGCGGGGATACCGAAGACTCTTGTGAAATATCTGGTCAAATGGTTTGCTCTTCACGCCGCTTCCGACCGTGAGCGCGACACACTTCTCGATATCGTCGACACCCCTATCAGCCCCGAACTGATTCCCGCCGATGAACATGGCAACATCAAACAAAAGACTGAAGACCTTGTCGGACCGTATGAATTGCATGACTTTTTCCTTTATTACACGTTGCGTTACGGATTTACACCGCGCCGCATATACACAATGGCATGCAAGGCATTTGAAGGGGTGTACGATAAGGCGACAATCAAACATTGGATAACGACATTTTTTCGTCGCTTCTTCACGCAGCAGTTCAAACGGTCATGTCTGCCCGACGGGCCCAAGGTCGGCAGTGTATGTCTTTCGCCACGTGGTGACTGGCGTATGCCATCTGATGCCTCGTCGAAAGCGTGGCTCCAGGAATGTGAAAGCCTTTAATCGGGCCAACATTCAGTCTGATCGGCAATCTCCGGTATGGTCGAGCGATGATACTGGGGATTGTAGCCACGGGTGCGCTGTGACATATAGTCGCGCAACAGTATAATTGAGTATTTGCCGAGAAAAGCAAGAGCAGTAAGATTACACAATGTCATCAATCCCATGAAGACGTCGGCAAGCCCCCAGACAAATTCAAGGGAAGTGACAGCACCGGTCATGACCATAGCCCCGACAATGAGCCTGTATATTACAATCAATGTACGGGAGTTGCGTATAAACTGCAGATTGGTTTCTCCATAATAATAGTTGGATACGATGCTCGTAAACGCAAAGAAAAACACCGCAACCGCTACAAATACCGACCCGATCTTGCCCACCTCTCCCTCAAGGGCGACCTGAGTGAGCTGAATGCCTGACAAGCCACTGTCAAAAAGGCCACTGCATAAAATTATAAATGCCGTGCAACTGCAGATAAGGAGAGTATCGGTAAATACGGCAAATGCCTGGATGAGGCCCTGTTTTACCGGATGGCTCACCGAGGCGGTAGCAGCCACGTTAGGAGCCGAACCTTCGCCTGCCTCATTACTGAAAAGACCACGCTTTATTCCCATCAGGAGAGCCATACCCACACCGCCACCAAGCATAGCACTGCCATGAAAAGCATCATGTACTATCAGATACAATACATCAGGAATACGTTTATAGCTTATCACGATGACAAAAATTGCGAGCAAAATATAAAGGATTGCCATGACCGGAACAACGATTTCGCTGAAACGTGAAATACGCTGAATGCCTCCCCATATAATCACCACTGTCAAAACAGTAAGCACCACACCTACCCATACCGGAGAGAATCCGAACGACACCTGTGCGGCGGCAGCTATGGTATTGGATTGCACCGAGTTAAACGCAAGTCCGAAAGTGAGCGTTATCAAGACGGCAAACAGCACTGCAAACCACCGTTTACCCAGACCCTTCTGAATATAATATGCCGGACCGCCGCGGAATGAATCCTCACCCTTAACCTTGTAGAGCTGCGCAAGTGTCGACTCAATAAATGAGGTTGCAGCTCCGAGCAATGCTATCACCCACATCCAGAACACGGCTCCCGGACCTCCGATAGCTATCGCTGTCGCCACTCCGGCAAGATTGCCCGTGCCTACACGGCTTGCAATGGATACTGCAAAAGCTTGAAATGAGCTTATGCTATGATGTGAGTCCTCATGAGTGTCACTTGCACATTCCTTTTTCCCGGAAACACAGAGAAGGCGCACCATCTCCCCAAGCATACGGAATTGGACTCCTTTTGTCCTTATTGTGAACCATACGGCGGCAAAAAGCAATACCGCAACAAGAATATAAGTCCACAAGATATCATTAATCGTGTTTAAGAATATCATTATCTATGTTTATGTTAGTCGAATCAACAGGAAGCGCGACAGCATTTTTCTCCTTTTTGCGCAAACGCTTTATAAATGAAAATATATCGTCGAAATCACGCCGGAACATGATGCCTACTCCTTGAGTTGTCAACGCTGATTTCACATAATAGTTCTGGTCGTTATAGCGATTATATGCCTTGAGTCTTATGTTGCCTGACTTGTTAAGAAGATATTCAAGGTCAAAATCACCAATAAACGAATTATTGTTCAATGCTTTGTCCCTATATCCGAAATTACCGTTAAAGAGGAGCCTGTTGTTAAGGAGGTAGCTCGATAAGGCAAGATCGACCTCCATGTCACTGAAGTCGCCTTTGTCACTTCTTATATTAGGGGCTATGCTCCAGTTGTCGCTTAACTGTCCAAGCATTGAACTCAACTGGGAGGAAATGGTGGATGAAGCCACAGATACAAGTTCATTTCCCTTGGTCGTCGACGCCATGTAGTCGGGCGTGTAGAAACGGTTCAGCGCCAAAAGATAAATAATCTGACGGTTCATCATCTCATCAGTACTTACTATACTCTTGACTTTGCGGTAAGTGTCTTGAGTCAGCGTAGGAAATTCCAGGTCGAAACTGATATCAGGCTGCTGCATGTCGCCCGACACTTTTAATAACGCATGGACAGGAACATTCGTACGATTTAGCTCGCGATCCTGAAGGAATGACTCGTCAAGGTCGCTGAGGTTGGCATTGACCGAATATACCGCCTCGATATCAAGCATGGCGGCAAGAGGGTCGCCGTGGAATGAAATCGAACTGCCGGGCTTTATAGTGAAGTCTTTTATGATGATATCCTGAAGTGTGAAATTATAGCTTCCTTGCGACAGGGTGTAAGTGCCAAACATACGCATATCTTCATCGGCTGAATTGTATTCTATGCGCAGGTTTCCATTGCCACGTGCCTTTATACGGTCGCCACCGACGGGATCCATCACAAGCACAAGTTCTCCGTCGGGTGTAGCGTTTACCTGAAGGTTGATACGGTACAACGTAGGCGAGCTTTCCTCGCGATTAAGACGGGCATAATATTCTTTCAGCCGGTTTACCGCTGCCTTCTGAGGATCTTCGACTGAAAGCAACAGCTCGCCTTTCAGCTCGTCGCGGTCATGAAAGGTCATGAAGGTATATTCATCGGCAGCTTCCGTATCAGACAGCACAAATGTAAACACCGATTGTGGGGCGGTAGACATGTCGACATTTATATCGATGAAACCGGGAACACCTTTTACATGGGCGACACCGTTACAGAATATATGTCCATACCAGTCGGGGCTTAGCTTCTCGTTTATATCAAAACAGAGGAAATTGCGCGCATTTGTGATGTTAAATTCAAATTCAGGCTCTTTGAAACATTTATGGGTCACCCATCCGTCAAGACGTGCCGTATTACCATACATGTCATGCAACACCACATCTCCGAACGCTATCCGCCCCGGAGACAAATGTATGGAATCAGATGTGGTATAATATGTATTGGTAAAATCAAGTTTCATCTTCAAATCCTCGGCATAAATATCACCGGTCATATCAATGAGCTTAAATGTTCCGAAAAGCCGGGCATCGCCTGACGCATATCCGCTTATCTCCGATGTAAATGCCTCCATATAAGGCTTCATGAAACCGACATCGAGTTTGTCAGCTTTGAATTTGAAATCAAGTGACTGGGCAATCGGGTATATCGCTCCGTCGATATATGACTTATGCCCGTTGTTCTGTGAGATGACGGCATCAATAGTGACACCTTTAGTCTCATTGTCCCATGCACTTTTTATATCAGCATCGCCAAGAAGCGAGTGATTGTAGCTGAGTCCTTTGACCTTCAGCCCCTGAATAGAGAGACGCGGATCTTTGGTGAACAGCTCGGATGCAAAGAATGTGCCGGTAGCCACACCCCCAAACATGACGTTGCTGATATCGAGCGTCTCAAATACATAATCAAGACTTACATCGCGCAAGTCAATACACAACACATCCAGTGGATTGGAAGAGGCGGCTCCGGATATGCGTATAAACTGTCCGGTACGACTTATATCGATATCATTGACGAGCAGGCGTTTGTCAGACCATGATACACTTGCCGGATGAACAATCCACGCTGTATCATTAAATACAAGACGGCTTTTTCTGATATCGACATCGACTCCGAGTGTGCCATCATAATCCCGGCGCGACAATAACGTGGAAAGGTCAAGTACCCCGGCAAACTCTTTTTCCCGGTCAATATCCCATGAAATCCGCGTGTCTATACGGTCCGACAGTCCATGACCGGTAAACTCCAAGGTGGCATTACCTTTTTTTGTGGGATATAAGGTTGATAAAAAGATATCGGCACTGTTTTCCGTACCGTCGATTGCCATCAGCAGTTTGGTATTGTCAATGAACTTATCTTTCTGTAACAGGTACGGGGCATCAACTGTGAGTTTCATTGTGTGCTCTTCGTTATCCATCGTCGCATCAAGACTAATCGGATGAAGGATTTTTACCGGCGATTTGAAAAATTGAAGCCAGCTGTTAGTCGTTTCATTCCCTTTGATGTCAAGCTCCAGAGCGAAATTCGCGAGATATTCGGGAAGAGGTCTTTTGTGTTCATTGTCCTTTCGCGGGAAAAGCACGGGCATTACATCAGCAAGAATACACTTTGCAGCGGGCACAATATCTTTAAACCGGTAATGACCTTTAAGCTGCGCATCGAGTATGTCGGAATGTACGAGAATATATTGCGGCGAAGTACTTCCCGACGACATAAGTACAAAATGAGGTAGTTCTATGCCTTCTTCTCCCTCGTTTTTAAATGCAAATCGATTTATCTCCGCCCTTCCGTCAAGATTTTCTATATTCTCGCCATGCATGTCAATCATCATGTCAGCCGACATACGGTAACCTGCATATTTATCAGTAAGATTAAGTGCGGCGGGACTAAAATCACGCAGTGTCGCCCTCACATCACAATCCGTTTTCCCGGGTGTGATATCGACATTCCCGTCTACCGACAATCTGATATTATCATCTTCAATCGACATAATACCTGAAAGCATTTTATCATCGATATCAACCTCGGCAGTGATATTTTTATAATTATAATTCCTGTAATCAAAATCGTCAACCACTGCATTAATCTTTCCATAAACAGAAGACCGACGTATCTCAGTATCGGCATTTATATGTGCTGTCAAAGTACCAAGACGACTGTCGCCCGTTATATTGCCTAACGCGAGGTCTTCAATCACGACTTCACCTTCAAAATGTCGAGGCGATGCCCCTCCCTTGCTTGAATAAGTGGCATTCAGGTCAAGATTACCGGCAGAAGTCAGTATCGTGCCATTATAAAATGCTCTGTTTATATTTCCGGCCGCCTCTCCCGATAGCCTGATGCGTCCCATATTTCCAAGCATTTTCACAACCGTGGGCGATACATTTACCAATCCGGATAATAAGCCGGCTGCCTGTGTGCCTTCAACATCGAGCGACAAATCCCCGACTTCTGCATCAATATCCTTTATAGAAGGCAGCCCGCTTAAACGACCGGCAAATTCAAGACTGAACAATCCGTCAGATGACTGCATTGACACCTGATTGACATCAAAATCATTGATTGAGCCTGCGATATCCACACGGGTATCAATGTGCTGATTAAAATTTGCCAGCATCGGCAGGAATCCTTTAAAATCAGATGGCGTGACGACTGTCCCGTCGAGCAATTTAAATGAGAACGGGAGTCTCAAAATATTGGCGGATAAATCAGCCCATCCTTGATAAGACATGTTAATGTCATCTGTGAGAATACGGGACTGAGGCAATTCAAGCGAGAAGTCCCTCACAGCGAGAAGAGAGTCCGAAATCATGAATAATCCGCCAAGCGACTCAACCGATAATCCCGATTGCTCACGCAGCGCAAGACGGTTGAGGTTAACTACATAATCATCATTTTTAATTCTCGGCAAAAGGAGGTCGGCCTTTAGTCCATATATCTTAATATGGTCGGGATTAAATTTCCCGTGTGTCACAGGACTGGCAGCCACATCATAGCTGATACCGCTCCGGCGTATCACTATGTTATTCACCCGCAAGTCATACCGTGTAGGCGGTTTATTCTTATCTTTAGGCGACAGCTTGTCGATAATCGGCTGAATATTCAGTGGTGCACCTGCTGAATCGCGACGTAACCGGGCATCAAGACCGATAATCTCCGCGTAGGAGAAAACTATGCGCCGGTCAAAAAAGAGCTTTCCCAAGACGACCCCGGCACCAAGTCGCTCAACCTGTAAAGCAGTGTCACCCGGTGCAACAATTACCGATACATCTTTCAACAACACTTTATTGAAAGGACTCACGGATAATTCGCCGATTGTGACATCAGCTCCCAACAATCCCGACAACTCCTTCTCACCTACCTTACAAAGTTCACGTTGCACCGCCCCGATAGACAATACAATATACAACATAACCGGGACTATGACGGCTACGGCAAGAACGGAAACAGCTAAGGCACGGAGTATATTATAGAGTCTGGTCATTTAGGTCGCTGAAATTATCTGCAAATTTATCATAAATCTACGGAAATATGTAATTTTGCACCATAATTAATCTAAATATGAGTATAACAATACTTGGAATCGAATCATCTTGTGACGACACTTCGGCGGCAGTAATACGCGACGGGATTCTCGCAAGCAATATAATCGCCAGCCAGAAAGTGCACGAAGAATATGGAGGGGTCGTCCCGGAACTTGCATCGCGCGCCCATCAGCAAAACATTGTACCGGTTGTCGATGCCGCCCTTCGACATGCCGGAATCGATAAACATGACCTGTCGGCGATAGCATTTACCCGCGGCCCCGGACTTCTCGGCTCGCTTCTGGTCGGTACATCTTTTGCAAAAGGACTTTCGCTCGGTCTTGACATACCGATAGTAGATGTCAACCATCTGCATGGACATGTATTGTCCCCTTTCATACGCAAAAAAGAGGATGACACCGTACCGGAATTTCCTTATCTCTGCTTGCTCATATCGGGTGGCAATTCTCAGATTATCCTGGTTAAAAGCCCTTCTGACATGGAGGTACTCGGACAGACAATCGATGACGCTGCAGGTGAAGCATTTGACAAGTGTGCGAAAGTGATGGGACTCCCCTATCCAGGCGGTCCTCACATCGACCGTCTTGCTGCGGAGGGGAATCCAGCACGTTTTAAATTTTCCAAACCCCGTATTCCCGGACTTGATTACAGCTTCAGTGGATTGAAGACCTCTTTCCTGTATACGTTGCGTGACAACATAAAAGTCGACCCTGATTTTATAGAGAAAAATAAAGCTGACCTTGCGGCATCGCTACAGGCTACGATTATAGATATCTTGCTGTCAAAACTAAAAAAAGCAGTGGAAATGACCGGTGTGCATACTGTTGCAATTGGAGGTGGCGTATCAGCAAACTCAGGAGTAAGAAATGCCGTGGCGGAATATTGCAATAAAAACGGACTTACGGCATTCATTCCGGAGCGAGCATTTACCACCGATAATGCAGCGATGGTGGCTATTGCGGGATATTTCAAGTTTCTTGACAAGCAATTTTGCAAGTATGACGCGGCTCCTTACGCGAGAGTACAAGTTTAATCACCATTCAAAAAGATTAAATTATGAAAATTTCCATAATAGCAATAGGGACCGAGTTACTTATCGGTCAGGTAATAGACACAAATTCAGGTGACATAGCACGAAAATTCGCGCCCTATGGATGGGAAGTCAACGACGTGCAGGTAGTTGACGACAACGCAAGAGAAATTGTGCGAGCAATTGACCGCGCTTTTGAATCGAGTGACGTTGTAATAACTACAGGCGGTCTTGGGCCTACGAAAGATGATATCACAAAGGCCACTCTTTGCGAATATTTCGGGGGCGAAATGCAGGAAGACCCTTCGGTACTTGACAATATCAAGCGAGTGTTTGAAAAACGCGGATTGACACTTAACGAACTGACCGCACGTCAAGCCGTAGTGCCCACTTCGTGCAAGGTTATCCAGAACACCGTAGGCACAGCTCCAATAATGTGGTTTGAAAAAGACGGTAAAGTACTTGTGTCAATGCCAGGAGTTCCGTTTGAGACCCGGGAAATGCTTGATACGGCAGTAATTCCGGCATTGCTCGACAAGTTTAAGAGCGACATAAACATCGAACACCGCTGTGTGCTTGTCACCGGATATACCGAATCACTTCTTGCCATGACAATATCCGAATGGGAAGATGCCCTCCCCTCATGGCTGCACCTTGCCTATCTGCCCAAGCCGGGATTAGTAAGACTACGCATTGACGGAAAACATTCTGACAAAGAATTTCTAACACATGAAATAGACCGCCGTCACGCTGAATTATGTAAAATGTTAGGTGACCACGTTCTATGTGACCGTGACATCCCGATTGAATCCCTACTTATTGAAGAACTCCGTAAACGCGGCATGTCATTATCTACGGCAGAAAGCTGCACGGGAGGAAACATCGCACACACGATTACAACCATACCCGGATGCTCCGATGTGTTCAACGGAGGCGTGGTGGCATACAGCAATCAAGTCAAGGAAAATATCCTCGGAGTTTCGTCGGTCACATTGCAACAACACGGGGCTGTGAGCGAAGAAGTGGTCAGGGAGATGGTCATAGGAGCATGTAAAGCCTTGAACACAGATTGTGCAATAGCGACATCAGGCATAGCAGGACCCGGCGGAGGAACGCCTGCAAAACCTGTCGGCACTGTATGTATCGGTATCAAAACCCCGGATAGGATTTTCACACACACCTATCACTTCCCCGGCAATCGACAGAGGGTAATCGAGCGTGCGACTATGACTGCAATTATTCAGGCAATTGAATTAATTCACAGCAAATCAATTTGATTGGCATATACTAATCCGTTGACTACAAATAAAATGAAAATTTATTTAATAAAAACAGCTCGGAAAGTTTGCAAAATAGAAATATAGGTACTAACTTTGCACTCGCTAACCAAAACAAGGTTCCTTGGCCGAGTGGTTAGGCACCGGTCTGCAAAACCGTTTACAGCAGTTCGATTCTGCTAGGAACCTCGAAAATGATGATTCGCTAGCTCAGCTGGTAGAGCACAACACTTTTAATGTTGGGGTCGTGGGTTCGAGCCCCACGCGGATCACCAATATAACAAGCCAAGTAGTTGAATTTCAATTACTTGGCTTATTTCTTTCTCCAAAATTGTCTGCAAATTGTCTGCAAAATCAAAATTTACGTCAACATTCTGTCAACGCCGTAGCGAGAGAGCGCATGGGAGTCGGTTATGATTTCTTGGCAGCGAGTCGCTTTCTTTCGGCTTCGAAGGCTTCAAGGAAGTGGATTTCAACCGGTGACAACTGATATTGGGTGCGCTCGCGGAATTTATCGTATTCCTCATTGGCTTTGAGTTTGGCAACTTCGGCCGACACGCTTCCGGCATGGTTCAGCAATTCTTTCCCCGAAAGTTTCAGGAAGTCGTCGAGTTTCTGAATCCAGTCTTTCATATACATGGGCACATGGCTCTTGGCCTGAAGCTCGGCAAAATCAAGATATAGATTGACTATGCGGTTGAGCATATCGACTTCCTCTTCCGAAAGATAATTCTTTGCTATCTCCGCCTCATGTTTGGTTGGCATGGCTCCTCGCCATGAAGTCAGACCCATGAAATCCCTCTCGGCATTGGCTCGGTCGTAAATCACCTCTGCGGCGGTATGTCCGTGGGCGGCAAAGTGCATCTTGTTCTGCACAGTCTTGAAGAACTGTTGTGTGATAGCCGTACGTGGGTCATAGTCGATGCTGAGGGCGTAAATCTCCAGCACCTTGCGGTAGAATACCTTCTCCGAGCTGCGGATGTCCCGGATTCGGGCCAAAAGCTCGTCGAAATAGTTCCCTTGTCCGGCATTTTTGAGCAAATCATCATTAAGCACAAAGCCCTTGATCATGTACTCCTTTAGCACCTGCGTAGCCCACTGCCGGAACTGCACGCCACGATGGGAATTGACGCGATACCCCACGCTGATAATCATGTCAAGGTTGTAGAAAGCAAGATTCCTTTCAACCTTTCGACCTCCCTCATCTTGAACAGTTGCAAAAAATGCAACAGTTCGATTTTGCTCTAATTCACCACTTTCATAGATATTTTTAATATGTCGTGAAATGGTTGATTTATTGCGCTGAAACAGCTCCGCCATCTGGTCAGCAGTGAGCCATACAGTCTCATTGGAGAGTCGAACCTCAATCTTCGTCTCCCCTCCCTGCGTCTGAAATAATATAATCTGTCCGTTATCCATTCTAAATATTTGAATTGGTTTGGATTGTTTTTAATTGTTTATTAGTCGCATTTGACCTAAATGCGCGTTCATATTTAGGTATATCGTATTAAATCATTGAGGACAATTTATTTAGCTTTTCATGATCTGCATCTTTACTTGTTTTCCTTAGATGATTCAAGAATTCGTTATATTGTGATGTATCTTGACAATCGGATGTCCTAAATAATCGGAGGATGTTGTTCCCAAACAATGAGTCTAATTTTCGATCGTTCATATTTCGAAGTTGGTCGCATATATCAAATTGACTTTCTATGTCGTATGTGAATATTGTAATCTCCTTGGATTGCTCTTTCGATAAGATATCTTCGCTCTGTTTTTTGAAGAACGACATAAAATAATGGTAATCAATAGCACTTAATGAGTGTCCGAAGAAAACAACTTCTTGAGCCTCATTAAGGCTTCTTATTAGAAGGCGCGTTTCATAATTTGGATTATATTCCTTACACATAAATCTATAAAGAGGGTCAAAATCCATCCGACTCTCGATCCCTAATATAATTCCCTTTTCAAGAGTTCCATGCATATGGGCGTACCAAAAATCTTGTTGAACGCCCATATTTCGGGCTAAAAAATTTAAGTCCGTATAATTGAAAGTGAATATTTTGTTAAAATACCCATTCCGTATTATCGCTCTAAAAACCTGAGCGGCTACACTGTCTTTGTTAATTTGTGTTTTTTTCTGTATGTCTTGAAGATATGCTTTCAAATTTGATACAAGACTTTCATATTGGGTTTTGTCAATATTAGCTTGCTCTACGGTATCAGGATGAACATAACCACTGTCATCTCTACGTTTATAACAAGCGTATTTCCCTAATGTGGCTTCTATATCAAACCAAGTGTTATTATTCTTTTCAAGCAACAAAGCATCACTTAATGACATAGGGATTGAATATCCACCTCTTTCATAATCATATTGCAGTTTATTGAAAGGCCAATATTTACTATTGCAAAAATCCCTATATGAAGTTTTTAAACCCAAATCAAGGTCAAATCCATTTCCAAGTATAAGTATGCGATCTTTCATGTTTTTACGCTGCTGTGATTGAGTTATGAAGGAGAGTGACAAACTCACCTACTTTGTGGAACTTGCCGGGAAAGATGCTATCTTCATCGGCATCATCAAAAGGTGACTCGTTGAGAAGCACATCTACCTGAATATCTCCATTTTGACAGACATAGTTGAGGATGCTTTCGAGATATTCCTCCTGCTCTGACGTCAATTGATTCGTTGAAATAAAATCAGTAAATATATCAACGGCTTTCTGTCTGTCAACCCCTTGAAGTTTTCGGATAAAACCACCGATAGGAATGTCCGAATCAAGTTGTTCACGTTTAAGGAAGCGCTCATAATCTTCCTTTGTGCCTAATTCTTTCCAGAATATTCGTTCAAGCTCATCCACATCCTGAGAGGTGAGTTGCTCGATATTCTGAATCTTCTGAAGCACCGGCATATCACGATGTTCTGCAAGGAAGTCGAGAACCTTCTGGCGATATGTCATTGTAGAATTGAGTTGCCCAGCCTCTCCTGCAAAAGTCACATTGTCATCGATATTTACGTCAAACGTGCGCCCCGATTTGCCGGTAAGGAACTGGAGCAAGTCACGAAGCTCGACACGCATGTGTTCAATCGAAGAGAGCGATTTGTTTTCCCAATAGTTTGGAGTCAGTATTTCATTGATGAGGTCGATTTTAGCCATGACCTGCGGAACTGTACCAAGTTTTGTCAGCCCTTGAGCTATCAGGGTTATCTTCTCCTCGTAGCGACTTGCATCAAATGTGTCATCAAGTAGCGACAACTGGACGTAAAGGGAAAGCATATCGAATTTGAGCGCGGATTCATTGTCTCCCATGGTAGGAAGCAACGGTGCAATCTCTCGCTTAATATCATCGACTCCCAATGCATTAAGGACTATCCAATTTGCCTTGTTGCGGTAGTATGCCACTGTTTCCCAATAGTCTCTTACCGAGATATAATTATCATTTAGTTGCATGATTTGGGCATGAAGATTGTCCTTCAGCTCATCATGCCAGTCCTTTTCCCAGCTTCCGTCAATCTGATATTGTGCAGCCTGGAGCAACAATGCGATATCCGCTCTGAGTCCGAATAAGCGCTCAGTGAGCGATTGAGTACTGATAGGCTCAATTCCTTCAGGATGCTCTCCGAAATAATCGAAATTGCCGCACCAGTCGAAGATGTAGAACTCCTCCTTGTGGCGACCGGGACCAAAAATGTCTTCCGACAGACGAGTACCGCGACCAATCATTTGCCAGAACTTAATTCGTGAGCGGATACGTTTGAAGAATACAAGATTCAGAATGTCCGGTACGTCAATGCCAGTATCGAGCATATCGACAGAAACCACTACTTGTGGCAAGCCGCCTCTGACCTCGAATTTTTCAATGAGATCCTGTGCATATTTGATTGAATAATCTATCTGCTTACAGAAATCCGGCCCGAGATGCGGGAACAGGACATTGAATCGTGCGACAATCTTTTCCGCATGTTCGCGGTTCATGGCAAAAATTATTGTCTTGCCGATCTTTTCCCCGCTCTCAACCTTTATTCCTTTCGACATCAGCTCCGTGAGCATCTTGTCGATCGTCGATGTATTATATACATATTTGAATATTTCAGAGTTGCAGATGTCGCGCGGTTCGGGAACTTTATCGGGGTCTGCGGCATCCTGCAACGCTTCCCATTCCCAAATCTGTTCCATCTGCTCCTGCTCCTCGACAGACAGATCTGCATATCTGATTCCATTCTGCAATACTTCGGAATCATACTTCAATCCTCTGAACGGCCGGAGATAGCCGTCATCGACTGCTTTCTGATATTCATAGGCGTAGTTTGGTTCGCCCTGTTCGAGTTCAAAGATGTCGTATGTCGAGCGGTTTACTTGGTCTCGGGGAGTTGCCGTCAGTCCGACAATAAAAGCATCGAAATATTTGAAAATCGCCTTGAACTTATCAAAAATGGAGCGATGCGCCTCATCAACGATTATCAGGTCAAAACGACCTACGGAGAACGGCTTCTCATCAGCATCCACATAGTTTATCATTGTCTGATATGTTGACAATAGTATGCGGGCGTTCTTGTTATGTTCATTGGCCGTAAGGTCAGAGCAAGTTGTTGCCGGCAGATGCTTGTCAAATGCTTTTTTAGCTTGTTTTACCAGCGATGTGCGGTCTGCGAGAAACAGCGTGTTCTTGACCCAGTCGGCACGAGTGAGCAACTCTACCAGAGAAATGGCAGTTCGGGTCTTGCCGGTTCCGGTTGCCATGACCAGCAAACCACGCCTGTGTTTAGTGTTGAAATGATGACACAGCGCATGGATTCCGGCAATCTGGTAATATCGACCTGAAATCTCCGCGTTGACTGACAAATCAGTGATGTCGGCACGCCCCTGTCTGCGTTGGAGCAGCTGGAGGTCGTCAAGACTATGGAATGCCGCTATATGTCGTTTGGGGAATCCCAGACGGTCAACCACATAATGTTTGAAGCCATTGGTAAAATATATCACCGGGCGGACACCATATTTCTTTTCAAGACAGTCGGCATACAATTCTGCCTGATGCTCTCCGGCCACAGGGTCAATGCTTGTGCGTTTGGCCTCTATCACCGCAAGTGGCTTACGGTCCGGTCCGAATAGGACATAGTCGGCATATCCTTTGCCCTCTGCATTGGGCATTCCCTCGACCTCAACCTCTATACATGCCTTGCCCGGTTGAATATCACCTTCCGCGTCAAGGACATCCCAACCGGCCTCACGGAGCATTAAGTCGATAAACCGACGGCGGGTTTCGGCTTCCGAAATATTGTCCCATGAAATCGCGGGTTCAACAGATGAGGCTTCCGTAACAGTTGTCTCTTCTATCTGTTCGGCAAAACCGGTTGTGGCATCAGGATTGACTTCCTGTGTCGGGATTGACAAACCGGGAGATTTCGGCAGCAGGTCTTCATTAAACGGAGCCAGGGTTGTCAACACTCGAAGTTTCAGCAAGACGGCACCGACCAAATTATATAGATTCAGGACAGCGAAGAAAGATTCTCTTTTTTTCACCTGTCCTGTATGGGCACCTGCATTGCCTACCTTTCGGATATAATGGACTGCCATCATCAGACGTTCATCATTGACAAACGCAGTGAAAGTAGGGTCCGTTACCATATCGAAAAGCGAGTATCTTTCAGGAATCTCGACATTTTTCATTTGAAAGATGGCACGAGTCATCCATTCGAGACCCCTTCGTGCATTCAGCGCTGACACATCAGGGTAGGCATATTGATTCCTTTCAGCTGCGTCACAATAACGATGTAGCGTCGAAAGTTCCGGTATTTCTTTAAGGTAGTCGAAGTTAAACATAGCCTTGAAATTTAATCATTAAACCAATAATCCATGCGGCTCGCAAGGAGAGTCTGCAAGTCAGTAACTGAAGATTCAATGTATTTCTTTTGTTCCTCAATCATCTTGATTTTGGCAGCAAATTGATTCTGTAACTCAATGGGAGGGACAATGAACGGCATGACCGATAAAATCTTTTGATTGATATTACTGATATTGCATCCTTTACCCTGAGATGTCATATAATGGCGAATAGTTTTACTTGATAGTAGATAAGCCATATATAGAGGATTGTATTTCTCTTTGCTGTATCTGCAACGAATGCAAAAACCACTAAATGTTACATCTGCTCCTTTAGAAGTATAAAGGATACTACGTCCAATTAAGGCTTTATTGCCGTTGGAACGTACAAATACAATGTCACCATCCTCTAATAGATAATCCTTCGATACCAATTCTACAATATTAATGGAGTCTAGACTTTCATCAGAGATATATCGATTAGACTTAAAATTACCAACGCCAAGACATTTTATCTCGTTACCACTATCAGAAGGCGTAAAATTCAATCCATTCTTAAATTCAACGCAATCGCCAAGATTGTATAGATTCCAACCTTTTGGATTTTCGATAGGGTCACCGAACATTTCATAGAAGAGAGATTGAGCGAGCAAATCGAGGTCTGCAAGCTGACTGCGTTTTACTTCAATCAACTCGTTGATTCTATCAAGTTCATCAACAATCTTCTTTTGACAAGAGAATGGCGGGAGAAGTATTTTATATTCTTTAAGCCACTCGGTACTTAAATTTAATTGTGCAATCCCTGTACTTGCATCTATACAATCTTGTTTGAACACAACATTTTGAAGGAAATGATATATGTATTTTTTATTTACATTGTGAGTGCGCAAACAAGCGACTCGTTGATTCAAAGCAGCAGGAAGCATAGCTGAGGGAAGTAAGGCGACGCGACCTACATTCCCTGTAAGTGATATAAGCAAATCGTTTTCTTGGAGAAGATATTTCTCAAACATCGAAATTAATTCATCAGGATAAAATTGTGGTAATTCATCAGAAATATATCCATCTTGAACATTCGCTATTCTGATTATTCGGATTCCGGAACTTACATACTCCCTGCTTTTGAATGCAAAACCATTCAAAATAGAACAGACATCACCGAGTCTTTTCTTTTCCCACCCCTGATTCATTTGGTAATCATTTTTTGGAGTTCAACCATACCACGCAAAAATGTTTCCTCAGTGGTGTGGAGACGGTTCATAATTGAGGATGTGGCTTCAAACGCCACTTTTTCACGGATAGTCTTCTTATAAGTATTAAAGGCAAGGTCATATCCGTTGCCGATAATTTCACTTTGTGGAACGAGGAAGGATTGCTCTGTGCGTTTGCGATTGGCTTCCGTTTCTTTGCGGTTGTGGAAGCGGGAGATTATATCCGGGATGTCGTTAACTGCAATTTCATTGCGCTTCTGGTCAAGCGAGAATCCGTCGGCTTTCATATCATAGAACCATACCTTGTCAGTGCCTCCGGCATTTGTCTTGGTAAAGACAAGGATGGCAGTTGATACGTTGGAATACGGAAGGAACACTCCCGCCGGCATAGAAATGACAGCTTCGAGACATTGATTTTCAATCAACTCCTTACGCAGGTCTTTGTGAGCCTTGGATGTGCCGGTCAGGACACCGTCGGGCACAATCGAAGCACATCTTCCGCCCACTTTCAGTGAACGAATAAACAATGCGAGAAACAGTAGTTCGGTCTTCTTTGTCTTGGCGATAGTCAGCAGACTCTTGGAGACCGCATCATAATCGAGACTTCCGGCGAATGGAGGATTCGCTAAGATTAATGAATAGCGTTCAGAATCGGTATTTTCATCCGACAATGAATCCTGCCATGATACCTGAGGATTGTCAACATCATGGAGCATGAGGTTCATCGCTCCAATGCGAAGCATGGTTGCATCGGTGTCGAAGCCGTGAAGCATCCGATTCCGGAAGTGCTCTTTTACGGCTTTATTCGCCAACTCCTTCTTAAAATGCTCCTGCACATATTTTGCGCTTTCCACGATAAAGCCTGCGCTACCCATAGCCGGGTCGCATATCACATCTTCAGGCGTCGGCTTCATCAGTTCAACCATCATACGGATAATATGGCGTGGCGTGCGGAACTGACCGTTGGTGCCACTGGCTGCCATCTTGCCGAGCACATATTCATAGACATCGCCCATAGCGTCTCGGTTGCTCATATCAAGTTCACTGATACCGTCAACCACTTTCACCAATGTGCGGGGATTCTGAATCATAAACACAGCATCCTTCATGAACCGTGAGTAGGCAGACTGCTTCCCCTTGTTCAGATTTTTGATGTAGATAAACACATCCTGACTGACGATGCGGAACATTTTGTTCGGCTCAAAATGCCGGAAATTACTCCAGCGTAAATCAGCCATCGGCACATCTTTGTCAGTGACAGGATTGTGCCAGCTACCATAATCAAATATCGGCTCGCTGACGTGCGTCCCGAGAGCGGAAGCCTTGTTTTCCTGACGAATCTGAGCATCGTCAAGCATTCTCATGAACAGAAGATAAGTCATCTGTTCAAGAAGAGTGATTGAATTTGTGATACCTCCCGTCCAGAAGGTTTCCCAAATCTGATCTATCTGATTCTTTATCTGTCCTGTAATCATAAGCGTAACGATGATGTGTTATGTACAAAGCTGCTATAGATATTGGGAAAGTCTATTCTAACGAATAAAACTTGCAATCATTGTCTTTGTATATTCTACTTCCTTAATTATTTCAATAAGCATATCTCCCAATGAATCGTTTTTATTAGTTATCTTATTCATCGTAATATTACTTACCGGATCTGATTTTATCTCTGTGATTCTTAACATTAGATTGCTATTAAGAATTTGAATTTTTGATAATTGAGCTAAGATTCGTTTATGTGCTTTATTTGGTAACGAATACACTTCAGGGAATGAATTCAATATATCTTCAAAACCTGATAATGGGCTCTCTATTTTATGGATTATTTCAATGAGTTTATCATTGATGTCGCCTTCCAGAGAATCAAATTTTACAGATATGTCAGATGCTTTATCGCAATACCTGTCTCTTATACACATCTGACGCTGCCGACGACTCCTTACGTGTA
>ERZ1027229.491-NODE-491-length-21026-cov-14.775833_pt1 | contig 21026 bp, 23 predicted proteins | sample MGYA00519245_ERZ1027229 | MGnify/ENA primary metagenome ERZ1027229 (study PRJEB26926, sample SAMN06164466) | human gut metagenome | biome: ENVO:00009003; feature: ENVO:2100002; material: ENVO:00002003 | host: Homo sapiens | place: USA | collected 2012 ...
CCTCTGTGATGGGAAGCATCTGCGCTTCCTGTGCGATTTCAATGTCTGTTTTCATGCTGTTCTCCTTATGTATATTCATTAAATCCCTCAAATTTCCTCTAAGAGCTGCTCAAACTGTTCTTCTGTCATCAGAACCTTACGCGGCTTTGTTCCCTCTTCTTCGCCGACAACCCCATAATCGCAAAGCTGATCCATGATCCTTGCAGCCCGGTTAAAGCCGATTTTAAAGACTCTCTGCAGCATACCGATCGAAGCCTTGTCCTTATCAATGATAAACCGGCCGGCATCTGCGAAATACATATCCCGCTCGTTTTCACCGCCGCTTTTCCCCGGTGCATCACCTGAGCCGCTTCCCATTGCTTCGATCTGCTGATTGACCTCATCCTGCGACTGTACATCGTTGTTTTCTTTTAAATAATCAACGACATCCGCCACTTCCTTATCGGAAACAAATGCGCCCTGTACACGGACCGGCTTCGGATATCCCTGCGGGTAAAAGAGCATATCTCCCTTTCCGAGCAGCTTTTCCGCACCATTCATATCCAGGATCGTACGGGAATCCACACCCGAAGATACCGCAAATGCAATACGGCTTGGCATATTCGCCTTGATCAGACCTGTGATGACATCAACGGAAGGTCTCTGCGTTGCAATGACCAGATGAATACCGGCTGCTCTGGCAAGCTGTGCCAGACGGCAGATAGATTCCTCCACCTCTCCCGGTGCAACCATCATCAGATCTGCCAGCTCGTCCACGATGATCACGATCTGTGGCAGCTTCTGCGGAAGCTCTGCGCCGCCGTTTTCCGTCATTTCCTCAACTTTTTTGTTATACCCCTTCAGATCACGGACATGCATATCTTCAAACTTCTTATAACGCTCCGTCATTTCATTGACACCCCAATGGAGCGCACCTGCCGCCTTTTTCGGATCTGTCACAACAGGCAGGAGCAAATGCGGAATACCGTTATAGACACTCAGTTCCACTACCTTTGGATCAACCATGATAAGCTTGACATCCTCCGGAGAAGCTTTATACAAAATGCTCATGATCAATGTATTGATACAGACACTCTTTCCGGAACCGGTCGATCCTGCGATCAGGACATGAGGCATTTTCGCAATATCCGTAACGACCGTCTGTCCTGCGATATCCTTACCGACAGCAAAGGAAAGATTGCTTTTGAAATTCTTAAAGTTATCCGACTCTAGCAGATCACGCAGAAGCACCATGCTGTTTTCCTTATTCGGTACTTCGATGCCGATCGCCGCTTTCCCCGGGATCGGTGCCTCAATTCTGATATCCGTCGCTGCCAGATTTAATTTGATATCATCTGACAGGTTCACAATCTTACTGACTTTCACGCCCATTTCAGGCTGCAGCTCATATCTGGTAACTGCCGGTCCCTGACTGATATCCGTGATCGTTACATTGACACCAAAGGTCTTCAGTGTCTGCTTCAGCTGCAATGCGGTTTCCTTGAGCTGCCGCTCGGAATTCTTATTGGAAGATGCGTCACTTCTTTTTAATAAAGTAAGCGGCGGCTTCTTGTATGGTTTTGGCTTTTTCGGTGGTTGACTGATCTGGTCATTTATCGAAATTTCTGCTGCACCGGCTGTCTTTTGGCCGGCAGACTGCATGGTCTGTGTACTTTGATTTCCGATCGGCTGACCACTCTCCGCTGCTTTACCTGCAACAGGCTTTGTTCTGACATAAGCCGGTTCAGGTGTAAGGCCGGCGATCCGGTCTGCACTCTCTTCCAGTGCTGCGGAAATCTGCGTCATATCAAAATCATCAGGTGCAGACTCCATGACCTGTACCTTATGTTCTCTGTTGTAAGCCGGCTGTTTTTCAAGTTTCTTCTCCGGTTTTTCTATTGCAGCCACATCTTCTGCTTTCATTGACTGAACCGGTTCGATTCCTTTAATATGTATTTTTTCGATCTCATCCATATCCTGCACTGCAGGCGTCTCTTCTATCTGCAGCTGTCTGACATCCCGACTTTCTTCCGACACAGAAACCGGCTTTGCCTCTGCCTTTTTCGTTTTCTTCGGTGCTTTTAAGGTCGTTGCATCCGTAATACCGCTGACCTTATTATCCATCCGCAGGCTTTTTTCTTCCTGTCTGCGCTTTTCTCTTTCCGCACGCTCCTGCATTCTGATCTCGCGTTCCTGCAGCCTCTGCTCACGCAGTATCTCATTACGTTCAATACGGTTTTCCACATCTTCTCTTGCACTGTCATAAACATGTCTGCCTGCACCAGCCAGCTGCCGGACAATGGACTTCTCCGTCAGAAGCACCAGACAGAGCATCATAAGGATCAGGACAAGCGCGACCGTCCCTACCATACCGATCGTTTTCGTCAGTCCGCCTGCCAACGCGCTGCCAATGACACCACCCGACATTTTGTGGGTGTTTGCATAGCTATAATAGGAAGCTACGGTACTGCCTGCATTCCCGATCCCGCCGATCAGTGCTGCCACTACCTCAAGATCCAGAAACAGGAAAGTTCCTGCCAGCAGCTTGATCGTCGCCACACGGTTGCCAAGATTCAGAATCAGGAATAAAATGCCCAGAAACAGAACGGGCGGTGTGATATAGGCAAGGATTCCAAAAACGCCGAACATAACGGCGCTTACTGCGTCTCCTGCCTTACCGATCAGATGAAAATTAGATAAAAACAGAAGAATCGTCACTGCAATCCCCAGAAGCAGGATCACTTCATCTTTTACCTCTGTACTGAAGCTGTCCTGTTTCCTTCTTGTATTTCTTTTTCTGTTGTTTGTTCTCTTACGTCCGGAAGCAGTCTTTCTACCTCTTTGCGTTGCCATTTCTTTCACTCCGGTTCTATAAAATGATGTCAGGGACAAAAGCCCCGAATTTGATGCTTTAAAAACAATTATAACATTCTTTTTTTGAAATGTCATCCTTCACTTGCCTCATCGATCATCTCATGCAGTTTCGCCATAGCTTCTTTCAGCCCACCCACTGCATCGATCAGTCCACAGGTCACTGCCTTCGGTCCTACCACAAGGCTTCCGACATCCTTTGTCAGCATCTTTGTTTCCATTAACAGCTTTTCAAAGTTTTTCTGTGATATGTTGCTGTGCGATACGACAAACCCTGTGATACGATCCTGCATGGATTTGAAATAATCATAGGTTGTAGGCGTTCCGATCACCATTCCGTTCATACGGACCGGATGGACGACCATTGTTGCACTTTCCACAATAAAGGAATAATCAGCCGACACCGCGATCGGAACACCGATCGAATGTCCGCCTCCCAGTACAAGGGATACCGTCGGCTTACTTAAGGATGCAATCATTTCCGCGATCGCCAGTCCTGCTTCCACATCACCTCCCATTGTATTTAAAATAATGAGCACACCATCTGTCTCACAGGAATCTTCAATCTGTGCCAGCTTCGGAATAATATGTTCATATTTTGTTGCTTTTGTATTCCCGGAAAGTACATCATGTCCTTCGATCTCACCGATGATCGTGAGCAGTTCAATTCTGTGATGCTGTTTGTTCCGTTCCAGGCTGACCGCTCCGGTTTCCCGAATCAGCTCTGTTTCTATCTGCTTTTCCTCCATATCGGAACCCTCGGCTCTATTTTTCTGCTGTTCTTTCTTTTCGTCTTTCTCAAATTTGTCCTGTTTTTTTGATTTACCTTTATTTCCCTGATTACCCATCTGAAAAAACCTCCGCTCTTTTTATGCAGTATGTGCAGTCCGGATCCATTTTATAAATACATTTCCGCAGAGCATTTTTATGTGACAGGGAATTCCTATCATATAAAAAAAGATCTGCAGAACACAATTATTCTGCAGACCCTTTTATACGTCTGGCACCTTTATCGTTTTTATTTCTTACAGATATTTTTTCTGCAGGCACTGATCGGAAACCATCCACAGCCTTCACAGATATCAGCGAGCATTTCTTCCGTCATTTTTGCATCGATCTCCCGGATCAGTTCCTGATAAGAATATTCCTTCTCCTCCAGTCCGAAATAATCGACAACCTTCTGATCAAAGCGTTTTACCTTTTCCTGTGTGTCACAAAGATCTTCACCCTCTTTGTGTGGGCAGCAGGAACATAGCGTATCCGTTGAAAATGTCAACGTGATCTTTGTTCCCGGCCTGTTTCGGAGCTCATCAACCACTTCATTCATGTGTGATACGAACCCTTCACTATAGCCTTTTCCCGAATAACCCTGTGTACAGAGCAAATGATGAGGTCTTAAATAAATCATTTACGAATACCCGGGACTGCACGTCTGACCGCAAAACCAATGATCGATGCAAGTACCGCTTTTATAATTGCAGTTGGTATAAAAGGCAGTACGCAGGCTGTAATACCGACCATCACACTACTGTGTGTCAACAGACAGAACATTACCACACCTACTACGTAGTTCACAACAGTTCCTGCTACAAGTGCCACTACAAATGCACCTTTAAATGCTTTTCTGTGCTCTACACCGAAGCCGATGATAAATGCCATCAGTGGGAAAGAAATTAAAAATCCGCCTGTCGGTCCAACAAACTTATCAAAACCGCCTGAAAAGTTGGCAAGTACCGGGACACCGACTGCACCAAGTAATAAATATACAACGCAGGAGATCGTAGAAAGCTTTGCGCCTAATACGACTGCTGCCAGTGTAATCGCAAATGTCTGCATGGTCATCGGAACGCCCATAGGCATCGGAATGGAAATCTGCGCCATGACAGCGATCACTGCTGTAAATAACCCTACATAACAGATCTCCTGTATACTGAATTTTGATTTGCTCTTTCCTTGTGTTTTTGCTTCTGTTACTTCACTCATTGTTTTCTCCTCCTAATAAGTATCATCATGTCACCTTTAGCATTAAACCACAAAGAATCTCAATTGTCAACCTGTATTTATACTTGGTTAACAATTCATTTTTAACCAAAATCCTATAGTTTCTTTTTCGCCATATATGTTATAATGTAAGCACATAAAAAATCTCTGTATTATCAGGAAAGGAGCCTGTTATGTTTCAATCCATCGAACGTAAGCATCCTCATTTTTATCAGTATTTCCGTATTGTAATCGTAATTGCAGCATCCATTCTCTATGCATGGAACCTCTGCTGCTTTGCCAAAGCCGCCAACCTGTTTCCGGGCGGTTTTTCCGGCATTTCGCTTCTGCTCCAGAAGATCGGGCTGACTTTTTTCCATATCCAGATCCCATTTTCACTTTTTAACATTATACTGAACCTGTTTCCGGCCTATATCGCTTATCGATATATCGGGAAACGGTTTACCCTGTATTCCATTCTGGTGATCTTTTTATCCAGTATTTTTGTAGACATCCTGCCACAGTATATTTTTACACAGGACATCCTGCTGATCTGTATTTTCGGTGGAATGCTGAACGGGCTTGCCATTGCCCTCTGTTTAAATGTCGGTACAACAACAGGCGGTACGGATTTCATCAGTATCTATCTGTCCCAGCAAAAAGGCGTAGATGCCTGGAATTATATCCTGATCGGAAATGTCATTATGCTGCTGATCGCCGGTGCACTGTTCGGCTGGAATATCGCACTGTATTCCATTATCTACCAGTTCTGCAGTACGCAGGTCATCCAGATGCTTTACAGACGCTATCAGAAGGAAACACTGTTTATTATTTCCGATCATGCGGATGAAATCTATGAAGTGATCAAAGATACAACAAAACACGACGCCACTTTATTCCGCGGCGTCGGCTGTTATGAAGAAAAAGAAAAGAAAATGCTTTATTCGGTTATCAATACGGATGCCAGAAGACATCTGATCCCATTGATCAGAGCGATCGATCCGCATGCTTTTATCAATGTGGTCAAAACAGAGGAGCTGGCAGGCCGATTCCATGATATTCCAAATGACTGAGCCTGCAGGACTATTTACACTCCTCAATATGACTGAAGCTCCACGCATGGATGTTCAGCTCTACAATGGCAGTTCCGCAATATTCACAGAATTTTGCCCCGAGGGATGAAATCGGAGCCCCGCAATTCGGACAGTTGATGCCCAGCGCCCTGTCCGATTCTTTCTCCACGATCTCCCGGTTCTGGATATAGATCAGATCTGTATTAAATCTGGTCTGGTATGTATATTCCGTACTTCCTTCTGTGATCGCGCCCTCCGTGTTCTTTCTGTAATGCATACAGGCAAGAGAAGTCTGGAATGTAACAACGCATCTGCCTGCATTCTTTCTGTACTGGCTGATCTCTGTCCGGTGTATCCTGATATCGTCATACTGCTCGGCCAGATTCTGATCCGAAAGCATTTGCAGATGGTGGGAAAGCTGATCTTGCAGCTCCTGATTTCCTTCTTTTAATAAGCTGCTGTTATTCTGGTCGATCGCACGCAGGTACGATACAAGCACATCTTCTGCCCTGTTTTTCATCTCATCGTAAGTAAAATCCGGAAAATCCGCTACGATCCGCGGCAGAAGGAGTGATGTCATCGCATTCACGGATTTTGGCGTTGTCGCATATTCCTGCTTCATCTGCTGTGCTGCCTTTCTGATATCATCCGTTCCAAACAGATCCCGTGTCACTTCTTTTGCTTTCTTTTTTGCCAAAAAGATCAATATATAAACAGCTAGTATAATAACCAGTATCAATACAAGTATGATAATGCTCTTCATGTTCGTTTTCCATCTTTCCTTCTTATTCTCCGGTTATGACGCCTTCGGATGCAGCGCCAAAAATGCCGGTATAAACTCTCTTACATCTCTGCCTGTAGTTCATCTGCAATTTCTTCCAGACAGGACAAAAGCAGTGGATTAAAAGCGCCGCATTCCCCTTCTCTGATCATCTGCATAGCTTTTTCATGTGAAAATGCCTTTTTATACACGCGCTCACTTGTCAGTGCATCATATACGTCTGCAATCGACACAAGCTGAGCTGAAATAGGAATTTCGTCGCCCACAAGACCGTCCGGATATCCTTTTCCGTCATAACGTTCATGATGCCACCGGCAGATCTCTATAGCGATCTGCAGAATTCTCTCTTCCTGGTATCTTGGCAGATTACGGAGCATATCCGCGCCGATCGTCGTATGTGCTTTCATGGATTCAAACTCTTCTGCAGTCAGTCTGCCCGGTTTATTTAGAATTGCTTCGTCAATACCGATCTTACCGATATCATGCAATGCAGATGCTGTCCTGATCAGGATGCGTTCCTGCCAGAGAGACGGATACTTATCTGTCTTCTGCACGATCTTATCGAGCAGAAGCTGTATGACCTTATCCATATGGAACACATGCTTTCCACTTCCTCCGTTTCTGAATTCCACAATATGACTCTGTATATCGATCATCATGTGGTTATTCTTTTCTCTTTCGTTGATATGCGCCATCATAAGAGATACGAGGCGTCTCTGCTTTGCATACAATTTAACTGTGTTGAATACCCGCCGGCATACAATCCCGGCATCAAACGGTCTGTTAATATAGTCCGAAACGCCCATCTCATAGGCTCTGCGGATCACCGGATCCGCATCTTCACCTGAGATCAGTATGACCGGAATATCATCGATCCAATGATTCCGGTTCATATGGGACAACACTTCAAAACCATCCATAACAGGCATCACTATATCCAGAAGGACAAGCGAAATACCTGTGCCCTGCTGCTGCAGGATTTCCAGACATTCACTGCCGTTTACCGCCTCAAGAATCCGATACTCCCCGCAAAGCATCGCAGACAGAATCTCCCGATTGATATCGGAATCATCCACGATCAGTATCTGCTGTTTCCGCTGCGTCTGTTCTTCTTTGACGATATCGACGTTTTCCTCCGTAACCGCACTATGTTCTGTGACAACACGGTTTTTCTGATTTTTTGCCTGATACATCAGACGGTCTGCTCTGCCTACCGCATTTTCGATCGGTTCATTGCCTGTGATCACACCTCCGATGCTGGCAGAGAGCCTGAGTCTTGCATAGCCCGGTACTTCTGTTTCATACACTGCCTTACAGATTTTATCCAGCAGCATATCCATTTCCGCTTCTCCGATCCCGGGAAGTACCATTAAAAACTCATCCCCTCCATAACGGATCAGCGTATCCTCTTCGCGCATATTACTGCGGATCACGTTTGCCGCAGTTATAAGTGCCATATCTCCTGCATGATGTCCGTATACATCATTGTACAGTTTAAAATCATCAAGATCGACGATCACCACGCCCGTTCCCGGTTGATTGGCTTCCCTGACGGAATCCTCAAAATACCTTCTGTTATGTGCACCTGTCAATGCATCTTCATAAAGCTTATCCGTATAACCGGTCAACTGATAAATGAGTTTTTCGCCTCCCTGCGGATCGATCAGGGAATCCATATCCAGCTGCTTGATCATCTCCATCACGTACGGCTCATGATCAATCTCCACATATCTTGCATAAACCTGATACAGAGAATCATCCACATATTCCAGTTTAACCTTCATTTTTCTCTGCATTGCCGCTTTTCTGGCAATACAGTTTTCACAGCGTTTTTCTTTTTTCCAGAAGCTGTAACATTTACAGCCGTCCGCGTCTCCCTGAAAGCCATCCGAAAACAGTCCTTCCAAGCTGATCATACGCACCATATCAAAGATCTGCCGCATTACAGTCACGTAGTCTTCCGCTTCCTGCATTGTCAGATTGTATTTCATTTCCATTTATTTAACCACCTGTACCATTCCTTTCTCACATTTACCGGCATCATACCGATCCGTTTTCTTTCACTTTGTCATAATATGCCTTATATCTGTAAATCGTCCGCTCGCTTACATGATTTCTTTTAGCAATATCCACCATGGCCATCCCATCCTCATAGCCCTCTACAAAATCTTTATAAATAGCCTGCCACTTGGCATTATGCTTCCGGCGTCCGCTCATCTTTCTGTTCTTGTAATATGCCAGTTCTTCCCGGAGTGCCTCATTTTCTCTTTCCAGCTCTGCGATCCTGATAAATGCATCGTCCAGTGTTTCTATCTTTTTCATGATGAAAGCTCCTTATATGCCTTTTTCATTTTGTCTGTATTATAAATAATCCCGCCGGTTTAGTCAATCTGATTTTGTCATTTTTGGCCATTTTTCAAACCAAACAGCTTAGATTTACAGCCTCTTTTCCATATGATTTTATTCCTTTGCATCCACCTTTAACATTCGATATCCGATGCCAACATGTGTCTGAATATACACTACAGAAGCATTTTCGTCCTCGAGCTTTTTTCGAAGAGTTGCCATAAAGACACGAAGTGATGCAACATTGCTGTCCCATGCACTTCCCCAGATTTTCTGCGTTATATATTTATGGGTCAATACCTTTCCCGTATTCTGCGCCAAAAGGCACAAAAGTTTATACTCAATCGGTGTAAGTTTCAGTTCTGCATCCTCTATATACGCACACCCGGCAGCATAGTCAATCTTAAGCCTGCCATTGGTATATACAGACTTCTCATTTATTTCGCTATCGGATTTCAGAAGTGCGATTCTCCGCTGCATGACACGCAATCTGGCAAGAAGCTCTTCTACCGAAAATGGTTTTGTAAGATAATCGTCTGCCCCTGCATCAAGTGCTTCTATTTTATCTTCATCCTCGCTTCTTGCACTTATCACAATAATAGGCATATTAGACCATTCTCTAATCCTTTTGATAATTTCAATGCCATCAATATCAGGAAGTCCCAGATCGAGAAAAACGACATCCGGAGCATAGCTTGAAGCCTGTAAAATGGCTTCCTCTCCGTTTTTTGCAAGTAAATATTTATATTCATGTGTTTTCAAGGTTGTCGCAATCAGGTTTCTGATCGGCGGATCATCCTCTACAACCAAAATCTGAAATTTATTCATTTATTTCAACATCTCCCTTTTTCAGACAGAAGGTAAATATACAGCCATGTGGCGTATTATCCGTTATATCTATCTTGCCTCCGTGCGCCTCTACTACTGACTTACATAAAGCCAGTCCCAGCCCCATGCTGCGCTTTCCGTCTGCGGCCATATTCTGCCCGGTATAAAACATATCGAAGGCATGTTCCTTAGCGTTTTCATCCATGCCCGGGCCATTATCTGCAATACTTACATATATCATTTCGCCCCCATCTCCGTAGCTGATCCGTATCATCGAGTCTTTCTGTGTATACTTTATCGCATTATTCACAAGATTGATCATAACCTGGATAATCAGTTTAGCATCCATATTGGCAACAATAATATCTTCAGGCTGAATTACCCTGATATCATGAGCAGACTTATTTCTGTCAACATGCTTTAATGCTTCCTCCACTACATCTCCCACTACTTCCGGAGATTTATTTAACTGCATCTCTCCGTTTTCAATTCTTGTAACGGAAAGAAGATTTTCCACAAGCTGGATCAGCCATTCAGAGTCATCATAAATGTCCGAAAACATCTGTTCTCTTGTCGCGTCATCCAGCATTTTATAATGGCTGCAAAGATTACTTGCATTCCCGGATATAGCGGTTAAAGGAGTACGGAGATCATGTGAAATGGTGCGCAGCAAGTTTGCTCTCAGTTTCTCATTTTGAGCCATATTTGCCGCTTCTTCTTTCGCTTTTTCATTATTTAGGTTTTCCAGTGCCAGTGCGCACTCACCAAGAATAGACAACAGAATACTGTATTCAAAAGAACTGACTGTTTTTTTCTCCACGTAGATTCCCATGATCCCATATACGGTTTCATTGATCCGCACAGCAAGATATAAGCACTTCGCATTTGGAAATACTTTTGTAGTTGCACCTGCTCTCTTTTTATTTTCAAATACCCATTTGACGACCTCTTCCTCGGAATCCTCCATGAAAAGACTGCTATTTTCCTCTGAGTCCTTTGCATAAATATATCCTTTTCCCACTTTATTATTTTCTACCGGATATATGATAATGTCCTTATCCAGCAATAAAATCGCCTGATTTGCCATCACCTGTAATACATCATTATAGCTCCTGCTTTTCTGAAGTAACTGATTGGTATCAAATAATACCTTTGTCCGATATGCTCCTCTGGCTGATTCTCTTGCATTGTCTTTTAACCGATAGGCCAAAGATCCGGCAAGGAGAGACGCGATCAACATGATAACAAAAGTAACAGAATACCCGGGCTCATAGGCATGAAATGTAAACCGTGGTTCCGTAAAGTAATAATTAAAGAAAAGCACACTGCAAAAAGAGCTGATCAGACTGCAGAAATGGCTTCTGGTCAATATTGCATTTAACAATACACCAAGTATATATACTGTTATAATGTTAGACTCCGTAAACCCAAGTCTGCTAAATGCTAAACTGAGCAAAGTCATCGCAAATAACATACCTGCAGTAATCAATATATCCTTCCCTGTCGGAATAATCTGCTGTGCAAAGCGTTTTCTTTGATTTTCTTTTATATTTGCTTTGGAATCCGGAATAATATAAATATCTATATTAGGTGCAATAGAGATCAGCTGCTCTGTTACGGTCTGTTTATCCCAGAAATGATATCTCCTTGTATTACTTCTGCCAATAACAATCTTTGTCACACCTGATATTCTTGCAAATTCTGCTATCTGAAAGGATATATTCTCCCCAATTACAGTTGTAATTGCCGCACCCAGATCTTCTGCATATCGAATATTGTTCTGCAGGCGCTTCTGTTCTTCCACCGGCAGCGAATTTTCCGGGGATTTTGAAACATAAAGAGCCGTAAACTGTGCTGCATGAAAAGCAGTCGCAAGCTTTGCGGCCTCATCAATATTCTTCCTGTTTGTGGGCGACGGAGATAAACAGACCATGACGTGTTCCGCTTGTCCACTCATTACAGTATCCCCCTTCTTCATTTATTTTCTTATTATATGATGCCAGGATCAAAAGGTCTAAACCCACATGAGCTTGCTCATAGGTGGGTGAAGAACCTTGGGGGCCGCCCCGATATGCGAACAACTCGTAGGCATCAAATTCGGGGCTTTTGACCTTGACATCATTATATCATTGTATGTCAATAATTGGCATATAACTCCGCATAACGTTCTCCCGGCTCACTGTTTCCCGGACCACCGTTTCCCGGATTTACATCCTTCAAAATAATTTTGAAATTCGGATGTTTCTTTCTGAACATATCAATTTCTTTATCAATCTCCATCAGTGGTAAATCTCCGGGCAGTATGACAGAAGAAGGCTCTAGCATTTGAATTTCTTCACTCATTCGCTTTTTATTTTCAAGGATAAATTCATCCACTTTTTTCACGATATAGAAACCAAACAGAAAAAACGGAAGAACACTTGCAATTAGTAGTATATTCGTCAATCAAACCGCCCCATTTCATATATGAAAGCACTTCTGGATCGCCTTGTGCTCCCCTAATACAAGAAGTGTCTGTCCTTCATAAAATACACACTCCGGTGTCAGTGTAAGGTTCATATTGCCATTTTCTTTAATTGCCATGATATTGATCCCATATTTCTGTCTGATATCCACATCCCTGATACATTTACCGATCCATTCCTTAGGCAGCTTTACCTCAAATATTGCATGGCTATCGTCCAGCTTCACATAGTCCAGAATATAATTTGATGTATATCTGATAGCGGTCCATTTAGCGATCTGCTTTTCCGGATTTACAACTTCATCAGCACCATTTCTTAACAAAAACTTTGCCTGCACTTCCCTGTTCGCTCTTGATACCACCATTTTTCCGCCCAACTCTTTTAATAATGAAGTAGTTTCCAGTGAGCTTTGGAAATCACTGCCTATGGTTTCTATGCATGCATCAAAATTATTGATACCAAGCGATTTCAAAAAGCTTTCATTGGTGCTGTCCCCTATCAGTGCATTGGTAACATAAGGAAGCGCTTCGTTTACCCTGTCCTCGTTCTTGTCAACCGCCATTACCTGATGTCCCAGCTCATAAATCTGCTTTGCTATCATCATTCCAAAATTTCCCAAACCGATTAATAATATTGATTTCATATTCTACTCTCTCCTGTCTTATCCTACTGTTATATTTTCCATCGGATATTTTAAAGTACTGGCATCTTTTTGTGAAAATGCCGCATATATAATAGTTAAGCCTCCGACTCTGCCAAAAAACATGAGCAATATCAGCACAAATCTTGATACCGCTGAAAGAGTCGGGGTAATGCCCAATGTAAGTCCAACCGTTCCAATTGCCGAAAAAGTCTCAAACATGCCCATCTGCATTGAAATACCATCTGTAATACTGATAATAATTGCAGACAGCATTGAAAAGAAAACGTACATAAATAAAATGGCGGATGCATTTTTTACAGTGCTATCATCTATCCTTCTCCCATAACAATTGGCATTCTGTCTTTTCCGAAATACAGCTATAGCATTTGCAAACAGTACCGCAATGGTTGTTGTTTTCATTCCTCCGGCGGTAGAACCGGGTGAACCGCCAATCAGCATCAATAACATCATCACACTTCTGCCGGCATCAGACATTTTATTAAGATCTGCTGTATTAAAGCCCGCAGTTCTTGGTGTAACAGCCTGAAATACAGACATACAGATGCGATCTTTTAAAGGTTCATTTGCGAAATCTGAAAAGAAGAAAAATACTGCCGGTATAACGATCAGAATTGCTGTTGTAACTAATATGACTTTTGTCTGCATACTGTATTCCTTGAAACGAGTTTTCTTTACAGCAATGTCTTTCCAGGTGAGAAATCCTATCCCACCAATCATAATCAACAAACATATAACCAATGTCACATAGCCACTTCCCGCAAAAGAAGTTAATGAACTATATTGTCCGGTCTGATTTCCCATCAGATCAAAGCCTGCGTTACAGAATGCCGAAACAGAATGAAAAACCGCCATCCAGATTCCTCTTATTCCATACTTCGTCATAAATACAGGCATTAACAATAACGCCCCCATTCCTTCTATTGCAAAAGACACCAGAAAGATAAACCGTGTCAGTTTTACAATACCGCCCATCTGTGGTGCTGATAAAGCATTCTGCATGGTCTGCCGCTGCATCAGACTGATTTTTCTTCCCGCCAGCATGGATAAAAACGACGCTACAGATATCACTCCAAGTCCACCGATCTGTATCATAATCAATATAATAAGCTGACCAAAGCCAGACCAATAAGATGCTGTATCAAATACGACCAATCCCGTTACGCATACAGCTGATGTGGCTGTAAACAAAGTCTTGCTAAAAGGCGTTACCACACCGTTTTGTGTTGATATCGGAAGCATCAACAATAGTGCCCCCAGTACTATCACACCGGCAAATCCCAGAATGATGATCTGAAAAGATGATAGCTTATTCTGAAACCCAATATGTTTAGACAAACAAAATCCCTCCTGTCAGTATTCATTTTTCTGCATTATAAGATGAATACTTTTAAGGAGGGATTAAGCATTATAAGATGGTATAAAGATTTTATAAAGAAAAACCTTCGTATTTACATCCCGGTTAAACTCCTCTTCTGAAAAGCTCTGCTCCCTTTGAAGCAGTACCAGTAACCGGACGAGTTGCCTCATTTTATCTACCATCCAGACCTTGCAAACCTGTAAACCGGAGTTGTCAAATATGCTGCTTCCATTGAATACCGCATAAATCAGGATATTCCATCTTATTTTTGAGACGAAGCGATGACCTGCCTGATCTGCTCTAAATCCTGTTCATCCGGATGTGAAACTGCCCTGTCAAAATTTTCTATCATAGCATCAATATTCGGAACCGGCAGTGGACTATTCTTCATTTTCATATAACGCTCTCTCACGGAATTTGGCATTTTCCCCTGACACATATAACTGCCACGCAAAATGTTACTGCGATCAAGATTTTTTTCTACCTTTTTCAGAATCTTATCAAAGTATTCCGTATCACCTCCGAATCCGGCTGTGCCGAACAAAAATACTTCTTTGTCTTTGATTTTTTTCAAAAAAGTTCCTATCTCAGCGTTACACTGTCCCTTGTCCGTCCAAAATCCAACATAATAACAATCTGCATCCAAAGGAGCTGTCTCTGGAGAACCAAAATATTTTATTGTTTCTTCCGGAAGGACATTACGGATCGCATCAGCTAATTGCTTTGTATTCCCTGTTTTACTGCTGAATACAACTGCATTTTTCATATTTTTCATTCCATGCAAACATTCTTTTTCCATCTTTTGCCTCCATAAAATTCAGCTTACAAATCCATTTTGATTTTCATAGGCACAGTATAGCATAATTACCGTGCCTATGCGATAACTTTACGGTTTCTTTAGATATGAACTCATTTTTTCATAATGCCTAACGGCTTTCTCTGATAAAATTTCAAATGGCGGTTCGATAATCCGGTCTGTTTCCTGTGTGCTATGAACATACGCTTTTCCTTTTCCATCCGCTGTCTGATTGAACATCGGGTGATTGAATGGTACAAATTTGTTGTCCATGATAGGATTCAAAGATAGATATAGCAAACAAATTTCTACGCTTCGTATCACTGATATTGGATTTGAAGATTATTATTTAATCCATGATCTAGCATGCCATAAATATAACATCCAAAATCCTGACCAATTTTATTCTCGTAAGGGTATGCGAGTTGCATATTTATATGCGATATATAACGATGGACATTTAAACAAACTATATGAGCAAAGATTTTTCCAATGCTTTTTGTTCTCTGGCAGTTAATCCAGAAAAACTATCTGTAAATAACATTTGCTGGTAAGTGTTTTCTTTGAATGACATAGAGATTGCCTGTTTTCCTACTAAGATATCTCTATTTTACAGCAAGTAAACCATTTAGGCTTGTATTTACTACAAAATATATGAACTTTTCAAGGTACTATAGAGGGGCAAACCTTTAAAACAAACCAAAGGGACACACCTCGAACCAAAGTTCCATTTTGTCCCTTTGGTTTTCTTTGCATTCTGCATCAGATCAAGACATCCGTTACAAAGCGTTATTTTTCTGTAACGCTCATTTTATTAGGGTTTCAAGGCTCTTATTATTTTTTTGTCAGTGAAAATGTAACGCAATAACGCCACGTTATAACGCTCCAGTATTTTTACAGCATCGCCCTGGTCTGCTATAATATCATTATCAACCTAACAAAAAGGACAAACGCTCAAAAATGGCTTAAAACCAATGCTTCCAAGCGATTGTCCTTTTTAATTGCCATTATTTACATCAAAAAAAGTGCGACTCACGATTTTCTCAAATTCGTTGTCACACTTCGCTCAATTCATTTCTATTAAATTCGACTAAACCCTTGTAAATTCGAGGTTTCCCACCATATCTCGCATCATTCTCGGTTGAACTCATGTCAAATGTTCTGATTGTTCTTTTGTGTCAGGTGGTGCTATGTCAAGATTTAGTACAAGTTAAAATGAGAAATTTCTCCCCATTTTAACCTGCCAGAAGCTCCGCTTTAGTATGTGTTCTTTCATATACTCGCTCAAATTCATCTGGCGACATAAAGTCACAATGGCTGTGAATTCGTTTCGTATTGTAAAAAGCTTCCAGATATTCGAAAATCAACCGGTATGCTTGCTTGTAATCACGAATTTTAAAGCGATTGAGCCATTCACGTTTGATAATGGAATGAAAGGATTCAATGCATGCATTATCCCATGAAAATGCTTTCTTTGAATAACTACGCTACATGTTTTCGGTTGCTTTTTTATATTCCTTTGCAACATACTGGCTTCCACGATCTGAGTGGATGATTAATGGTTGATCGATATTTCGGCGGGCTTTGGCTTTGTTTATAGTATCAATCACGCAGGATACTTCCAGTGTTTCTGAAAGTGTCCAGGCTATGATTTTTCTGGAAAATAAATCCATAATACTGGTCAGATAGACGAATCCGTCTATTGTCCAGACGTAGGTGATATCCGAACACCAGACAGCATTCGGTCGGTCAGGATTAAACTGTTCATCAAGGATATTTTGTAATTCAGTGCTGAAATCAGAATCTTTTGTGGTGATTGTCCAAGGCTTGCTCCATTGAGCACGGATTCCCATTTGGCGCATATATGTACCAACGGTTCTTTCTGAAATAACTTCACCGGTTTTTCACAGTTCTACAGTGATTTTTGGGGCACCGTAGTTCTGCCTGGAGTTTTCATAAATATCCTTTATCTTTGATTTTACAGCTTCACGACGTTTTTCCGTATTGGAAGGTATGTGGTGGAGCCATGCAAGATATCCTGAGCGGGAGACACCTAGAAGTTTCAACATTCCGGAGACGGAAACCCGGCGTCCAGCCTTTTTGGCAGCTTCCATCTTCTCAGACACTTCGAGATAAATGGCTTCTGTCATTTTCCCAGAATGTTGATTGCTTTTTTTAATACATCAAGTGCATCTTTGGCATCACGCAATTCGCGTTTGAGCTGGGCGATTTCTTTCTGCTCATCGGATGCATAATTGCCAGATCCGCGAACAGGGATTTCACCAGATTCCCGGAAATCCTTCAGCCACTTTGTTAATGTGCTGTATCCAATTCCGAGGTTTTCTGCACATCCACGTACCCCTAACTCTTTATGATCCTGGTAGTACTGGACTGCATCAAGTTTAAACTGTTTGTCATGTTGCTTTGCCATAATGAGATCCTCCTTCAGCATGTTTCTATTGTACCATGCTTATATATATTGGAAACTTCTCATTTTGACTTGTACTATTTATATACTAGCACCAAGGTATTCTAATAAGTTACAAGGATTACATTCCCAAAGTGAACTATATGTGCTTACCTTTATTTTTGAATCCCTGCTATGTATTTGCCTGATGATATCTTCGCATCGTTCGGCAGATGCAACAGATATAAAAATATTCCTGGCATCCTTCACTTCATCAAATCCGAACACCCTATATCCTTTCACCTTTGTGCCTTTTAAGGACTCGGAATTATCAATGAAACCGAGCAGAGGAATATCACCATCAGATAGTTTATCGGCTATCTCGTTTCCATACTTACCGGCACCCCAGATATAGAAGGGCTTATCATTTACCACTTGTATAAGAAGTTCCTCAAAGCCACCATAATTTAGAAGTACAGAAGCCTTATGATTCTGTCTTATTGTCTGTCTGAAGAATGCAAGATTTGTACTCTTCACATCAGTTTCCAAAAGCGAATCACAATACGATATTAGGTCTTTTGAGGCATCGAACATGGTCAGCATTTCATAAGGTTTGCCGATATATCTCTCGATGTTATGAGGGAAGGAAATCTCCTTTTCTGGTGCTTGCATATTCGTCAGGTACAAGTATACAACTACATTCGAAGGATTAAGGCTTTTAATCACTCTGTCGATGTAATCTCTGTTCTCGTTTATAAACTTAACCTCTTCTACAGAACGAATCGCTCTGAAAAAGCATGTAGATTCTTTCACGGCCTCCCTGAATTTTTCTACTCTGCGTTCATATTTCATGGCAATATCAGGATATTCCCTCTCGAAATCCTCCTTGATGTCGTGATTGCAGAGAAATCCATATTTCTTATCTATGAACACCTTTGGATCATCTTTCATGATTTCCAGATTTTCCTTTGACATAAAATCCTTAAAGTCTGTTTCTATTACCTTCAGGACAGAAGGATAATCCGAAAAATACCAATCAAAGGGTCCTGAAAATGATCGAAGCCCATGCTTCTCCATAGCACTCGCAGTTCCGCAAAACCACCCTAACGAAATGCAGCTAAAGAACCTGTCTGTCAAGGCTATTCCCATCCCATTCATGTGTCAAGTACAAATCTCCTTCTTTTCAAAATTGATATGTCGTTTTTACACAAACATACATATTTTATATCGAGATGAATTCCTCAAAACTTTACCTCTTGGTTAAAATTGATCCATCAATTTCTGATCGGCAATCTCGGCGTACTTATAGTCATCATTCCTGCTCTCTGCGTACATATCGTTCACCATGCCGATTGTGAGCAAATCCAACTCGCTGATATGGATTCCAAGCTGTACATAGCGGAGCAGGAACAGTGGCGTTGTCATTTTCCGCTCAGTTGCTCGAAGTTTTTTTAGACTGTACATCGGTCTGGATGTTCAAGCCCCAGAGCTCGATGATTTTGGGAAGCACCTGATAAATGCTGAATGTGTTGAAATCATCCAGCCACTCCTCCAGTGTCTCCGGGATATTGTTATCAGCGTGCTTTGCCATGATGTAGGCAATGTTCTCAAACATCTCGAGGGAGAACAGATCGAGATTTCTCTCCTCCTCGTTTTCCTTGCCTATTGCCTTTTCAAGAGCCGCCAGATCCTTGTAAATATCCCTGTGGAACTTAATCCTGTAAATACGGGGAATAGCGGCAAATGCCCTGAAAGGCACCTGCTTCCCGTCAATCTCAACAATCTTTGTCATGCTCATATGTCACACCCTCCTTATTCTCCGCCGTTCTCACCGCTGTTCTCACCGGACTCAGCTGTGGGCAGATACACCTCGTTGTACCAGCTCTGATATACCGCATCAGTAGTATCGTCCACGGTCTTTGCCTTCACATAGCCGTTGGCCAACGGAGTAGCCGTAAGCGACAGGGTTTCGGTCTGCACCTCCACCTCATCCTCGTTGGTCTGGGACTCGATGGAAGGTCTGCTCGCAGCGCAGTTATAAAGCACATATATAACGATGGACATTTAAACAAACTATATGATAATATCCGTCGTAGAAAAATTCCGGCAGGTGAAGCGGACAACGCATGGGAAATATCCGTCATGGTAGATGCTCATATTATAGCAACCTTCTTATTTTTCCCTATTGTAACCTGTTACCAAAACCAAAAAGATATTCATACATTACTTCATCCAGATTGCGGAAATGGCTTAAGGTCTTGTCACTCAAAGGCTGTTCTTCAATATTTCAGTGCGTACCGGATTCGAAAATCCAGCATAAGATTTTTGCCCAGGATTTTTCCAATGCTTTTTGTTCTCTGGCAGTTTATCCAGAAAAACTATCTGTAAATAACACATTTGCTGGTAAGTGTTTTCTTTGAATGACATAGAGATTGCCTGTTTTCCTAAATTTGGACAGAAAAAAAGTACCAAACGCTTTCGTCTGATACTTTTCTCATGTTTTACTATGATATTTACTTTTTACATTGACTGCACCGGTTATCTCTTCCTGTAGAAAATCTTCTCCGATTTTCTTTAGCTCTCGTTCTGATGTGGTAGTTCCTAAATCAATTCCAACAATTCTACTCATGTATCTTCCATCAGCCAACTTATAAACAGTCGTAGTTTCTCCCTTCAGATTTACAATTTCAACTACATCCTCTCCTGGATAATCTTCATTCTCTAAACCGGATTCTGAATTCTCTTCATTTTTCGGAAGTTGCACTACATCATTGTTTTCAACTGTTTGGTCAGCATTTTGCTCAGATACCTTTTCTTTCTCGTCTGCAGTCTGTTCCTTACCACCTGTCATTTTCACTATTCCTGTACTCTGTTTTTCGCAGGCACATAAAGTTCCAACCATTGTAACCATAACAAGGCGTTACTGAAAATGACGGTATCGCCGCAAAGGGTAAGCGTGTATTCCTCGTCCGGCTCCGGGGCTTGGAAATACTTATCTGCTATGCTTAAAGGGTAGTGATTTTCTTCTGTGAGGTATTCAAGGGATATTTCTCTTTTGTACTTTCTGCTCCTTGCCCTTGCTGCGGTAATCGTTGCGTTGCGGATAACGACTTTGCAAAAGGCGTGAAAGGTATACTCGATATGTTCCCGGTAATCTTTTGTGCAGGTCATGGAAATTCCCCCTTTCCTCCTAAAAGGGTAGTGCATGATTGATAGTTGCTTTTATAATGTAAGAGGCGGCAGCACTTTTTGCTGTCGCCTCTTAGCTGCCTAAAAGCAAAGACAGGCGGGGCTGTCAATAGCGGACGTAGCCCGTTCATTTTACTGTGGACTAATATGTGTTGCATTTTTTTGCTTTCTTAATTCTGTTCCCACTAACACAATAGATAGCACAAACGCTGAAAAATCAGCAACAGGCCCCGCTAGCAATACTCCCATAATTCCGAAACGAAGCGGGAGCAGCAGGGTAAGCGGAATCA
>ERZ1027229.499-NODE-499-length-20811-cov-5.704856_pt1 | contig 20811 bp, 28 predicted proteins | sample MGYA00519245_ERZ1027229 | MGnify/ENA primary metagenome ERZ1027229 (study PRJEB26926, sample SAMN06164466) | human gut metagenome | biome: ENVO:00009003; feature: ENVO:2100002; material: ENVO:00002003 | host: Homo sapiens | place: USA | collected 2012 ...
GCTCGGAGATGTGTATAAGAGACAGTATCACAAGTCAGGAAACATTGATTTATCGCGTTTTTTCATGCGCCGTTGCATAGAAGCGATTTTCTGACCTCATTATCGAGTTTCGTTACAAATCGCTTTCCAAAACAGCGATTTTACGACAAAAAATGATATAAAACGGTGCTTTTTAATGTTGAAACGCATTCTGATTCATTTCCTGGCGGAGCCTGTGTGGATGCCCGAAACTTACAAAAACGGTACATTTGAAGGCGGTGAAGATATGACTGATGCCCAGAAGAAACAGATCAGGTCCATGCGTATGCATGGCATTGGATATAAGGCAATTGCAAACAGTCTGGGACTCAATGTTGATCAGGTCCATTTATACTGCAGAATGAACGGCCTGGCAGGAGACGGAACACTGGTAAAAGCAAATTATTCTATCTGGTGCAAGCAGAACAACCGCTGCCCGGTGTGCGGAGAAAAACTGAGACAGCCGAAAACCGGGCGGTCAAAAAAATACTGCTCAGGTCGGTGCAGGACCAGAGCATTTCGTGATAAGTGTAATTAAAAATGATAAGGAGGAAGTGAACATGATGCTTGCTATTCTGAACTGGGTGCTTCTGGCATTTCTTGCAATAAGCAATGCAGCACTGATTCGTATAATGCTTTCACGTACAGGAAGGTGCAGTATCAGAAACTGCATGAATTGTCCATACGCCGGAGAGTGTCCGGCACAGAGGAGGACAGATAAGTGACACTGACAGAAAACTTTATTCATAACGCAATACTTATAGATCCCGAAGCGGAGATTGTATACAGCAGTGATCAGATCAATGATACTTACCCATACCGTTTTCCAACCGTAGAGTTCATGCTCACAGCAACAAAAACACTTGTTGAGATGGCTGATCGTATTCGTCTTGAAAAAGGATATCTTCCTATGTATCCGATAAATGGGCGAAACAGTGAAGTGGATCATGACGGCTGGTATGATTTTTATATCGGTATCAGTAAATTTCTCGGCAACGATCAGCAAGGCTGTGTGGATAACTGTATAAACTTCATCGTCAGAAATTCAGATTCAGATGACAATGAGGATATGTATGCAATAGAGCTTACCGATGACGAAAGATCTGCTATGTATGAAATACTGAACGCACAGTGCAGAAAAAACCTGAACAAAACCTGCGATGATCTGCTGGCTGAATCAGAAGCTGATATGGAGAATGAGGTGGATGCAATATGAAAATTATAAAAAGAAACGGGTGTGAGGTTCCCTACGACTGTGAAAAGATCCGTGCTGCGATTACAGCTGCAAACGCAGAGGTCGATGACAAGATCAGCGACACAGTGATCGGATTCATTGTCAGTAATGTAGAAAAACGCTGCAGCGCCCTTGCAAGACCTGTCCATGTCGAGGAAGTCCAGGACATGGTACTCGATGAACTTGACAAAGCCGAGGCTTACAAACTTGCACGGCACTACAGTGAATACAGACTGCTGCATGAACAGCAGCGCAGGATGAACACTACGGACGGCAAGATCCTGAGCCTGCTTGAACGCAACAACGAGGAGGCAAAACAGGAGAACGCCAATAAGAACCCGATCATCAACAGCACGCTACGGGACTATATGGCAGGCGAAGCCAGCAGAGACATCTGTCGGCGCTTCCTGTTCCCGGCAGATGTGATCGCTGCGCATGATGAGGGTATCATCCATGTACACGATCTCGATTATATCGCAGAACCGATGCACAACTGCTGTCTGGTGAATCTGGCGGATATGCTGCAGAACGGTACGGTGGTATCCGGTACAATGATCGAGAAGCCGCACAGCTTTTCGACTGCCTGCAATATCGCAACACAAATCATTGCACAGGTCGCATCGAATCAGTACGGCGGTCAGACGATCAGTCTTGCACACCTTGCGTCTTTCGTGGATGTCAGCAGGCAGAAGATACGAGCTGAAGTATTCGAGGATGTGAACTGCGACTGCGGCTGCAAATTATCTGATAATGAGATCAGACACATCGTTGAAAAACGTGTGCGCCGGGAAGTCAAACGCGGCGTGCAGACCATTCAGTACCAGATCAATACACTGCTCACTACCAACGGGCAGACACCGTTCGTGACCGTGTTTATGTATCTGGACGAGGTGCCGGAGGGACAGATCAGAGACGACCTTGCGCTCATCATCGAAGAAACGCTGCTTCAGCGTATCGAAGGTGTGAAAAACGAAAAGGGCGTCTGGATCACGCCGGCATTCCCAAAGCTGATCTATGTTCTCGATGAAGACAATATCCAACCCGGAACAAAATATTACTACCTGACTGAGCTTGCCGCCAAGTGTACGGCAAAGCGCATGGTTCCCGACTATATCTCCGCCAAGGTGATGAAACAGCTGAAGGGTGATGTGTATGCCTGCATGGGCTGCCGTTCCTTCCTGACTCCTTCTGCTGACCACAAGTATTACGGGCGTTTCAATCAGGGCGTTGTGACCATCAACCTTGTGGATGTTGCTTGCAGCGCAGACGGTGACGAGAATAAGTTCTGGCAGCTTCTGAATGAACGCTGTGACCTCTGCTTCAGGGCGCTGATGTGCAGGCACGAACGGCTCAAAGGAACGCCGTCCGATGTTGCACCGATCCTCTGGCAGAACGGTGCGCTGGCAAGGCTGAAGGACGGCGAGATCATTGATGATCTGCTGTACAACAATTACAGCACCATTTCCCTCGGCTATGCAGGCATTGCGGAAATGACCTACCGGATGACAGGCTGTTCGCATACAGAGCCGGACGGAAAAGCATTTGCACTGAAGGTCATGCGATTCCTGAATGACAAGTGCAGCAAATGGAGAGACGAGACTAATATCAGCTTCTCGCTGTACGGTACACCAATGGAATCTGTGACATACAAATTCGCTCAGTGCTTACAGCGCAGGCACGGCATTATTCCTCATGTGACTGACAAAAGCTATATCACAAACAGCTATCATGTTCATGTCACCGAGCCAATTGATGCTTTTTCAAAGCTGACCTTTGAAGCGGAGTTTCAGGAGTTGTCTCCCGGCGGAGCGATCTCCTATGTAGAAGTGCCGAACCTTCAGAACAACATCCCTGCGGTGCTGGCGCTGATGCGGCATATCTATGAAACGATCCTGTATGCGGAGCTGAACACGAAATCCGATTACTGTCAGGCCTGCGGCTTTGACGGAGAGATACAGATCACTGAGGAGGACGGCAAGCTGATCTGGGAATGTCCGAACTGCGGCAACCGCGATCAGCGGACACTGAATGTCTGCCGCCGCACCTGCGGTTACCTCGGAACGCAGTTCTGGAATCAGGGACGCACTGCTGAGATCAAGGATCGGGTGATGCACCTGTGAATTACTGCGGTCTGAATAAAAATGACATCGCAAACGGTGAAGGTGTGCGTGTGTCGCTGTTTGTATCCGGGTGCCGGAATCACTGCAAGGGCTGTCATAACCCGGAGGCATGGGATTTCAGCTATGGACAACCCTTCACCAAGAAAACTGAAGATGAGATCATCGAAGCCCTGCGTCCTTCTTGGATACAGGGGCTTTCTGTTCTCGGCGGTGAACCCTGCGAGGAAGAAAACGAGTGTGTGCTGATACCGTTTCTGAAACGGGTAAAGCGGGAGTGTCCGAATTCGGACACCTGGTTGTTCTCCGGATACACTTACGAGATGCTGCAGGGAGAGGATATACTCAGATACGTCGATGTACTTGTGGACGGTCCGTTCCTGCCGGAACAGAAGGATATCTCGCTTCAGTTCCGGGGCAGCAGAAATCAGCGAATCATCCGGCTGAGAAATGGAGTACGGATATGAAGGAAAAACAAAACTGCCGCTGCGACAGCTGCGGATGCGCTTTTGTTCCCAAGCCGAAAACGAAGCGTGAGGGCGAGATCGAATACAGCTTCTTCAACTGTGATTTCTGCGGGAAGGCGTTTATCGTGTCCGTGACCGATGCCGCACTCCGCAGGAACATCCGCAAATATGCGGCATTCGCTGACCGACAGAAAACATCAACGCTCAGCGAAATGGAACTGCTTGTTGCTGCAAGACTGAAACAGGAAAATCTGAGACGCGCCGCAGAGCTGCGGCAGATGTATATACTGGAGGAATGAGATGAAAACAGCAGAACTGCGTATGATCCCTGTCTCGGAGCTGAAGCCTGCGGAATACAACCCGCGTAAAAAGCTGAAGCCCGGCGACAAGGAATACGAGAAGATCAAAAACAGCATCGAGGAATTCGGCTTTGCCGACCCACTTGTTGTCAATGCCGATATGACGATCATCGGCGGACATCAGAGACTGACCGTAGCGACGGCGCTCGGCTACACGGAAGTTCCGTGTGCGGTGGTGGACATCGACAAGGTCCGTGAGAAGGCGCTGAACATCGCACTGAACAAGATCACGGGTGCGTGGGACGAAAACCTTCTTGCTGAACTTCTGGAGGATATTCAGAGCAGCGATTTCGACCTCGGTAAGACCGGCTTTGACCCGCCGGAGATCGAGCAGCTTTTCAATCAGGTACACGATAAGCAGGTCAAAGAGGACAGCTTCGATGTTGAAGAGGAGCTTCAGAAGCCGACCTTCTCTCAGCCGGGAGATATCTGGATCCTCGGCAGGCATCGTGTGATCTGCGGCGACAGCACAGTCGCGGAGACATACACAAAGCTGATGGAGGGGCAGAAAGCAAATCTGGTGCTGACGGATCCGCCGTATAATGTGGACGTTGAGGAGACCGCCGGCAAGATCATGAATGACAACATGAGCGACAGCGATTTCTATAACTTTCTGCTCTCTGCCTATAAGTGTATGTATGACAGCCTTGCAGATGACGGCAGCATCTATGTATGGCACGCTGATACGGAAGGGCTGAACTTCCGAAAGGCATTCAAGGATGCAGGATTCCAGCTTTCCGGCTGTTGTATCTGGAAGAAGAATTCGCTGGTGCTTGGACGCAGTCCGTATCAGTGGATCCACGAGCCGTGTCTGTTCGGCTGGAAGCAGAAGGGCAAGCATCAGTGGTACGCCGATCGCAAGCAGACAACTGTCTGGGAATATGACAAGCCGAAAAGCAGCCCCGACCATCCGACCACAAAGCCCATCCCGCTGATGGCATATCCGATCAAGAACAGCACCATGACAAACGGCATCGTTCTCGACCCGTTCCTCGGCTCCGGCTCTACGCTGATCGCCTGCTGTGAGACAGACCGTGTCTGCCGCGGCATCGAGCTTGACCCGAAATTCGTGGATGTCATCGTGAAGCGATACCTCGCATGGTGTCGGGAGAAGCAGACCGCCGAGGTCGCATATGTACTCCGTGATGGGCAGAAGCTGTCATACGAGGAAGCTGTTGCAGAGATGCCTACTGATGAAAATGATTCTGAAGCCGATGACTGATATCTGTACCGCCGCTGCAGCAAATTGTGAACGAACTGATACTAAGTAAGCTGTTCGGCATTTCAGATTCTGTACTATGCACAATCACAGGGGCAATATAGCCCCTTACATTCTCCGATTTACAGTCTTGATATTATCAGCGAAATAGCTTAATATGTGACTACCGCCGGGGAAGACCGTATAGGACGGTTGGACGGCAATAATGAAAAAGGAGCGTACACATATGAAAACTTATGCACAGAAGATTCCAAACCGCAAAGAACTGGTAAAGAGACTGGAAGAGCTTACGAGGAAGAAAGCAAGATATACCTTTGTACCGAGGTGCGCTTTTGAAGTCGGGGAATTCACGGTTGAGAAAGACGGCAAACTGACAACAACGAATGATGCAGATGAACTGATTATTGGCATTCTTACGAAAGAAGGTATGATCGGTGCGCTGATCAGCGAAGACGAGACACCTGTGGAGGTACCTCCGGAAATCAGTCTTGCGGCTGAAACCACAGAAGAATGGGGTGATGATGAACAGCTTGAAGATGAGCAGCCCTTCATCGAAGAATCGCCTGCAGAAGTGTCAGAATCGGAGCCTGAGATCATTCCGGAAAGCGATATGGATGAAAGCCGGGATTCAGTTTACGAAAATGCGGAATCTGAATCGGATGAGTGTCTTTGCACAAGAATCTCTTTTTCCCTGAATGCGCATACGGTACAATCCCTCACAAATCTGATCTGTATGATCCATTCCCGCGGTCCTCTGATCTCCAAAGCAACCGGCGGTACATTTTTCGCAGACAAGGAACTGGTGGATTCGATCCTTGATGAGAAGGTATTCCGGAGTGTGAATGAATTGATTTCATATGTCAGAGAATGGGGTGAGTTAAGTACTCCGCTGATGGGAATATCCTTCGATGATGACAAACTCACCTTCGACGGTTTCGGTCAGGCACAGGATGCTGAGCATGTGCAGACCTTCATGAAGCTTGCCGCAGCTATGAACAAGATGGCAATTACCCAGAAGCGTGTTCAGGCAAAGGATGTCGATGACAGTAACGAGAAGTATTCGCTCCGCGTCTGGCTGATCCGCCTTGGGCTGAACGGAAAAGACTGCAAGGCAGACCGCAAGCGCCTGATGGAGAACCTTTCCGGGCATACTGCATTCCGCAACGACGCGGAGCGTGAGCGCTGGGAAGCGAAGCAGAAGGCAAAGCGTGATGCTCAGAATAACGAGGAGGAAGAAAATGATGCAGTTTCCGAATGAAAGACAGCTTCAAGCGCTGCGCGAGCGTTATCCCGTAGGTACACGCATCCGCCTGATCCGTATGGCGGACGACATTGCGCCCGTACCGCCCGGTATGACCGGAACGGTTGCGATCATCGACGATGCAGGCAACATTCATATGAAGTGGGACAACGGCAGAAGCCTTGCGCTGATCGAAGGCGCAGACGAGTTCGAGGTCATCTCCGGCGGCTGATTTTACAGCCTCCGGGGGCGCCGGAAAATGTGAGAACCTATTCCATCGTACCCAATATTACCATAGAAAATCAAGTGTGTCAAGAATGTAAAATACACAATCATCAAGGCTGTATTTTCCTCGTATTTCTGTGGTTTTAGCGGCTTGATATATCCTCGGTTTAGAGTTAATATGTGACTACCGAAAGGGAAAACACACCAAAAACCGAACAGGAGGATACCACCATGAACGCAAAGACACAGGCACAGATCAACAGAATGAAGGAGCAGACGATCGGGGTTGAGGTTGAGATGAACAACATCACCCGCAAGGCTGCCGCAAAGCTCGCCGCCGAGTTCTTCGGCACAAACCGCAGCGAGTACACCGCACACCGCAACGGCTACGAAACCTACAGCGCTTGGGACGCACAGGGACGCGAGTGGAAATTCCAGCGCGACTGCAGCATCAGCGGACCGGACAGCGAAAAGTGCGAACTGGTCACACCGATCCTGCACTACGAGGACATCGAAAGCCTGCAGGAGCTGATCAGACGCCTTCGCAAGGCGGGCGCAAAGAGCGACTACACCAGAGGCTGCGGAGTTCACATTCACATCGGCGCAACGGGACACACACCGCAGAGCCTGCGAAACCTCGCAAACCTGATGGCAAGCCACGAAACGCTGATCGCCGAAGCAATCAAGGTTGACAGCAGCCGCATGAACCGCTACTGCAGAACGGTAAACCCGAATTTCCTGCAGCAGCTCAACAAGAAGAAGCCCACCACGATGGCGCAGCTTGCAGACATCTGGTACGGCGCACAGGGATGCGACTACGGCAGAACCCACCACTACAACGACAGCCGCTACCATATGCTGAACCTCCACGCCACCTTCACAAAGGGCACGATTGAATTCCGCCTTTTCCAGTTCGACAAGCCCGCAGGCGGCAAGCAGAACGGACTTCACGCAGGCAAGCTCAAGAGCTACATTCAGCTTTGCCTCGCAATGAGTCAGATGGCAAAAGACCTGCGCAGCGCAAGCCCGAAGGAACAGCAGAAGGAAAACAAAAAGTTCGCGATGCGGACTTGGCTGATGAGAATGGGCTTCATTGGCGACGAATTCGCAACGGCAAGAGAAACCCTGACGCAGAACCTTACCGGCGACAACGCCTTCCGATTCGGCAGACCTTAACCGGTCTGCCGCCACGGGCAAGGGCGGCGAAACAGCCGCCCACAGCGCCCCGTGTGGGGCGGGACGGGTATCCTCCAAGTAACTGCCCCTTTCGGTAAAAAGCACTGTACGGGGCGCACACGGCGCAAACAGCGGCAAGGCATATACTACACAAAGAACGGCACATTTTTCCCCGCGATGTTTTGTACATTTAGCGGCTTGCTATTCTCCCCGAAAAGAGTTAATATGTGACTACCGGAACGGAAAACGACCGGAAAAACAAACACGGAGGAACGAGCAATGAGCAACATTGAATGGGGAACGGAAACCGACAAGAAGCTGGAGCAGATCGCAATGAAAGCGGACTACGCACTGGAGCAGCGCGGCGGGCTGGACACCCGCTGGAACGACACCGAGGATTTCCCTGAGGTGAGCGTCTGGGGCATCCGGGAAATGCTCCGCAAGGCATACGAACTGGGCATGGCGGAAAAGTAACCGCCGCCTTTCCCCACCTGCCGCCTACGGGCGGCTCAGGGTGGTAGAAGGAGACTTCCTTCGGAAAGGACGATTGACATGGAAAAGAAGTACTACCTTGCCTACGGCTCGAACCTGAACATCCGCCAGATGCGGTACCGCTGCCCGACCGCAAAGCCAATCGGCATTACGGTGATCCCCGACTACGAGTTGCTTTACAAGGGCAGCAAGACCGGCGCGTACCTGACCATAGAACCGAAGAAGAACGGCATCGTTCCGATTGCGGTCTGGGAGGTCACCGCCGAAGACGAGAAGCGGCTGGATGTCTACGAGGGCTGCCCGACCTTCTACTACAAGAAGGAAGTCCGCCTGCCGGTGAAGCTGGCAAGCGGCAAGACCAAGAAACTGACCGCCTTCGTGTACATCATGCACGAGGAACGCAGCCTCGGCATTCCGTCGCTTGCCTACATCCGCACCTGCGAGGAAGGCTACCGGAACTTCGGCTTCGACACCAAGTTTCTCGATGCCGCCTACGAAATCAGCGCAAAGGAGGTACAGCGATGAAAGACCGCAACAACGAGCCTCGCGTCTGCCCGAAATGCGGGCAGGCTTACACCGCCCGACCAGTTCTTTCCCGCGTGGATAACAGCCCGATCTGCCCCGACTGCGGAACGCGTGAAGCGCTTGAAAGCATCGGCGTCGGACGTGAGGAACAGGACAAGATTCTCGGCATCATCCACGAGAAGTATGAAGGCGAAGAATAAGGCGCATAGAGCCGCCACGTTGCAACGTGTGGCGCGGGATGGGTATCCTTGAAACGGTATCCCTTTCGGTAACCCGCCCCACACAGGGCGCGTGTGCGGCTCCCCAGCGATGTACAATTCAGCGGCAGTTCCGCCGCGATGTTTGTCACATTTATTTTGCCGATAATGCTTGATATATCCTCGGTTCAGAGTTAATATGTCACTACCGTAGGAGAAGCGGAATAAAGCAAAAGGAGCATTCGCATGAATATTTTAGTTGTTGAACCGGGCAAGCAGCCCTACGCAAAGGAGATCAGCGGCGACCTTGACAGCCTGTAGCAGACAGTCGGCGGGTACATTCAGGCGATTTACCCCTTCGATGATCCGGTCGCACTGGTGTGCGAGGAGGAAGCCCTCTACCATCCGGAGCAGAAGTGGAATCGCCCAATCAAGAGATACGGAGTCATCAAGGGGACGTTCTTCCTTTGCGGACTTGGCGAGGAGGACTTCACCGACCTGCCGCAGGAGCTGACCGAGAAATACACGGAGTTCTTCCGGCAGGCATACGATTTCGTACTGGTCGGCAACATCCTGATGCCGATTCCCCTCGGCGAATAACGCAGCAGCGGCGGGTGTATAGTACACAACACCCGCCGCACATTTTCCCCGTATCTTCTGTAGTTTTAGCGGCTTGCTATTATGTGCTTTCAGAGTTAATATGTACACAACGGAAGGGCAAAGCCCGCCGGAAACTACGAAACACGGAGGAAAAAACAATGATCAGCTACGGAATGGCAAAGGCAAGAGCAATGGCAGGCAGAGACGACTGGAACGAGCGCGAGGCGATCAAAAGCGCCACGATCCTTTGGTACGACACCGAAGAGGAAGGCTACGAACTGGAGATCGAGAACGAGGACGACCTCGACGCAGAAGACTTCAGAGCTTGGATTGAGGAGAACGCCGACAGCCTTGCGCAGGAGGACGCAGCCGCAAACGGCACGACCTTCGAGGACATCGAGGATATCGAGTACGAAACCGAATGGATCGACGACACCGAATGGATCGACGACGACGCCCTTTTCGAGGAAGAATACGCAGACGCCTGCGAAAGCGAATGGGAATGGATGACCGGCAGATAAGCCAAAAGGCAGAAAGCCCCGAAGGGGGCCTCTGCCTCGTGCTACGTATGTTATTAGTCATATGGTCTTGCTTAGTATCAGAATGTTCACAATTTGCTGCATTGCTTTGTAAACTTCAATTTGTCGTACTGTTACTTATCCTGCTTCTCCTCACAATGCTCTGTATTTTATTCCTTCGGCTGTACAGAAGCATATTCCATTGCCTGCTGCATCTTTTTCTCAAACATTTCCGCGGGAACAAGTGCTATCCCTTCCTTATCATCAGTCAGAACGATCAGCCTTTGCCCGCCTGTCAGCCCGAATTTCTCTCTGACTTCTTTTGGGATAACAAGCTGACCGCGCTCGTTTATGACCACAGAACCCCAGATATTCTTTCCCTTCTGCGGCGGTGGAAGTACCCCTTTCCCGTCAAGCGTCGTTGTTTTCACAAGGCTGTCTATGGTCACTCCGTAGACTTCGGCGAGACGCATACACTTTTCTATATCCGGAACGGTAACGCCGTTCTCCCATTTTGCGTAAGCCTGCCGTGATATGCCGATCTTCTCGGCGATCTCCTCCTGTGAAAAGCCGTGGATATTGCGAAGCATAATAAGATTTTCTTTCAGCATGATATTCCCTCATTTCAGTAATGAATCAACAGCATTGATATAATCGTCCTTGTGTGAGGTGTGGATAACATGGTCGCTGTCGCTTGTTTCGATAAGGCGGCAATTGTCTCCGATATACGATACTGCACGCTCTGCCTGTTCACGGGATGCTGCACAGAGATATGTCCCGTCCTCGGCGACATTTTCCTTTGCATGGATATAAACGCAGGGTACATCAATATTAGAAAGTATCTGCTCATGTGTAAGCCCGTGATTCCATGTAAGGTCGTAAAATCGCTCTCCGTATGCAAAGTCATACTCCTGTGCAAATTGTAATACATACCATATCGAGGACGGCAGAAAACCTATCTTCACAGGCTCATCGGGGTGTTTTTCATGATAGCTCTGCGCATAGTCAGCGATACTCGGCATGGAGTCCTTCATAAAAAGCTGTCCCCAGTAGCAGTGACGAAGATAATACGCTTCCCAGCACTCAGCCTTATCCGAATTATTGTAATCGTGGAGATTTTTGTAGGTGTCAAGATATGCGAAGCTCTGCTCCCAGCCCTCACCTTGCGTGGAGAAAACGGGCGGGTCTTCCAGCACTGCACCTGCGATATTCTCTCCGCCGTAAGCCGCAATGTAGGCGGCAGTAAGCGCACCGTTGGAATGACCTGCAACAACTGTCGGCTCACCGATCACCTCATTGATGAATGTGATAATGTCATCGCCGTTCACATCAATATAGTAAAGGCTCTCATCGTGAGACGAACCGCCGTGTCCGTATACATCGACCGCATAGATATGCCAGTTTTTACAAAGCTCAGGCATCACAAGTGCGTAATCCTCCCACACGCTCATCTGCCCGTGAATAAGAAGAAGTGTAGGCTTGTCATTTGATACTTCGCCGTAATTGATGGTATTACCGTTCGGCAGAGTAAACTGTTTTTCCTCAGCACCGACCTTATCAAGTGCTTTCTGATACTTGTCAAACCAGTGCATATTATTATGCCAATAAACTCCAAAAACTACTAACAGAATAATTATCAGCGAAACGATAACTATTGCCGTGATCTTCAGTATCTTTTTCATAGAGCTCCTCCTTTATACGGTTTCTATGAAAAGTATAACACGGCATTCGCAAAACGTCCACCAATCGAACTTGTCAAAATAATCTGTTTTATGTTGCGTTTGGTTGCATTACATCCTATCTGAAAGGTGATGTCAATAATTATATAAGGACATGCTGCACTATCTTCAATATACCATCATTACAAATTCAGGTTTGTGGGCCAGTATCCTCACACCCAAAGTATATCATTATTCCACAGAAAAATCAAGCCCGACACGGCGCGTTTCTGCGGATCCTGCGGGCGGGCGTAAAGTACACAAACAAGCGGAAAATACCGCAGCGATCATTGTTATTACTCACACTTGATATATCCGCCGTTTAGAGTTAATATGTGTACAACGGAAGGGCAAAGCCCACCGAAAACTACGAAAAACGGAGGAAAAGAATATGTGGCATGAAGGTACGATCGGAGTTCCGAAGGGCAACGGAAAGTACACGGTGGTTCACTACTGGGTGAAAGCCTACGAAGAAGGCAGTCAGTACGGAATCGAGGGTGGCAGAATCAGCAAGCTCACATTGAAGGTCGAAGGCAAGGTCATTTACAACTACGACCGGGGTGAGGATGTTCCGCCCCAGAACGAAGCCGCAGAAATGGCACTGGCGATCCTGATGCATGAGTACAACTAAAAGCAGCAGACATACATAGAAAGGGCTTGCAGATCGCAAGCCTTTTCTTTATGCACATTTTACAGGAAGGAGTGATGCGGATGGCTCAGAGAGGCAGAAAACCAAAGCCTACAGCAATTAAGGAACTGGAAGGAAATCCCGGCAAGCGACCGTTGAACGCAGATGAACCGAAGCCGGAACGCAAAGCGCCGCCCTGTCCGAAGTGGCTGGAGCCCGAAGCGAAAAAGGAATGGCGCAGACTATCCAAACAGCTCGAAGCGATCGGTGTGCTGACCGAGGTCGATCAGGCGGCATTCGCATCCTATTGTCAGGCATACGCCCGGTGGAAGGAAGCCGAGGAATTCATGACACAGCACGGCACGATCGTGAAAACAAAATCCGGCTACTGGCAGCAGGTTCCGCAGGTCAGTATTGCGCAGACCTATCTAAAGATCATGAACAAGATCGCAGAGCAGTTCGGACTGACTCCGGCGGCAAGAAGCCGTATCACTGCCGGCGCAGATATGAAGGACGCTGCCGTTGACGATATGGATGCACTTCTGGGAGGCGGCTGATGGCAAGAACAGCAAAAGCAAGAGAAAGACCTGCGAATTATCCGAAACTTACCGATTATCAGCCTACCCGTTTTATGCTGCCGGATTCCCATTACGATGCGGCAAAAGCGGACAGGGCTGTTCGCTTTATGGAAAACCTCTGCCATACCAAAGGCCGCTGGGCAGGAAAACCGTTCTGGCTGCTGCCGTGGCAGGAGCAGATCATCCGGGATATTTTCGGTGTTGTAAAAGAAGACGACACCCGGCAGTTCCGTACAGCCTATGTTGAGATTCCGAAGAAAAACGGAAAATCGGAGCTTGCGGCGGCAATTGCACTGTATCTGCTTTACGCCGATAACGAGCCGTCCGCCGAAGTCTACGGCGCAGCGGCTGACCGACAGCAGGCTTCTATCGTTTTTGACGTTGCAAAGCGTATGGTGGAAATGACGCCGGCGCTCCTGAAACGCTCCAAGATCATGGCGGCGACAAAACGTCTGGTGAACTACAGCAATGTGGGATTCTATCAGGTACTTTCGGCAGAAGTCGGCACAAAGCATGGTCTGAATGTATCCGGTCTGGTTTTGGATGAGCTTCATGCACAGCCCAATCGCAGTCTTGTGGACGTTCTCACGAAGGGCTCCGGCGATGCGAGAACGCAGCCGCTGTACTTCCTGATCACCACAGCAGGAACGGACCGAAACAGCATCTGCTACGAATACCATACCAAAGCAAAAGATATTCTGGACGGCAGGCGCATCGATCCTTCCTTCTATCCCGTGATCTACGGACTGAATGATGACGATGACTGGAACGCTGAGGAATCGTGGTATAAGGCGAATCCGTCCCTCGGATACACCATTACCATTGACCGAGTGCGTGATGCGCACCGAGAGGCACTGACTAATCCTGCGGAAGAAAATGTATTCCGTCAGTTGCGTCTGGATCAGTGGGTCGGCAGTGCGGTCGCATGGATTCCGGAGCATATCTATGACAGGGGCAATCTTCCTATTGACCTCGAATCCTTGCGTGGGCGTGAGTGCTATGCCGGACTTGACCTGTCGAGTACGAGCGACATTACGGCATTCGTACTGGTATTCCCTCCGCTGCATGACGGTGATAAATACATCGTTGTACCGCACTTCTGGCTGCCGAGAGAAACGCTCGACCTTCGAGTGCGGCGTGACCATGTTCCCTACGATGTATGGGAGCGCATGGGACTTTTCCACATTACCGAGGGCAATGTGGTGGATTACAATTTCGTGCGAAAAACGATCAACGAGCTGCACACCATGTATAACATCAAGGAGATCGCAGCCGACCGCTGGAACGCTACGCAGCTGATCACCGACCTTGAGGGTGACGGATTTACTGTTGTGCCAATGGGCATGGGCTTCAAGGATATGTCGCCTCCGATGAAGGAGCTGTATAAGCTCATACTCGAAGGTATGTTCGTTCACGGCGGCAATCCCGTTCTCAGATGGATGGCAGGAAATGTGGTCGCTGAAATTGATGCGGCGGAAAATATCAAACCGAGCAAAAAGAAAAGTACTGAGAAAATCGACGGCATTGTCGCATGGATCATGGCACTCGACAGAGTGATCCGCCATGAAATGCAGGGCAGTGTCTATGACGAACCCGATCATGATCTGATCGTTTTGTAGGAGGGATTCAGATGGGCTTACTCAACTGGCTCGGCTTCAATAAGCCGAGAGACGCACCGTCACTGCCGGATATCCGGGACAATGTCCGTGATTCCGGTAATCTGTTTGTATTCGGCATGACGCACAGCGGAGAACGTGTGGATGAACGAACGGCAATGCAGATCGTTACAGTATACGCCTGCGTGAGACTATTGTCAAATACCATCGCAGGGCTTCCGCTGCATCTGTACAGATATACAGGTGCCGGCGAGGATAAGGAACGCGCTACCGATCATCCGCTGTACAAAATACTCTACCGGCAGCCGAATCCCGAAATGAGTTCATTCTCATTCTGGGAAGCGCTGATGTGTCATCTGCTGCTCTGGGGCAACGCATACGCGCAGATCGTCCGTGACGGCAAGAACGGCATAGTCGGTCTGTATCCGCTTCTCCCCGAGAACGTGGAGATCGACCGTGACCCGAAAAGCGGTGACCTGATCTACACCTACCACGCATACACCGATGAAAAGCCCGGTGAGCATGATAAGGATATCATCTTTCAGAGAGACGAGATTCTTCACATTCCCGGGCTGGGCTTCAACGGTCTTGTGGGATTTTCACCCATTGCCATGATGAAAAATGCGCTGGGCGCAGCAATGGCGGTGGAGCGTTACGGCAGTGCCTTCTTCAAAAACGGAGCGCAGCCTGCCGGTGTTCTGGAGCACCCCGGTGTGCTGAAAAATCCCGAAAAGATCCGTGAAAACTGGACGAGAGTGTACGGCGGTTCCCGCAATGCGCACCGTATCGCCATTCTCGAAGAAGGTATGCAGTATAAGCCGATCTCGCTGCCGCCGGAGGATTCACAGTTCCTATCCACCCGTGAATTCGATGTAGAGGAAATATGCCGAATGTTTCAGGTTCCGCCCCATCTGGTACAGAATCTGAAACGCAGCACCTTCAATAACATCGAGCATCAGGGTATCGCATTCGTGCAATATTCGCTTATGCCTTGGATCATCCGCATTGAAAAAGGCATCATCAAAGACCTTCTGCTGGAGGAGGAACAGGATGTATATTTTCCGAAATTCAATGTGGACGGCCTGATGCGCGGAGATTACCAGAGCAGAATGAACGCCTATGCCATCGGCGTCGGTAATGGCTTCATGAGCCCGAATGACGTGCGCAGGCTTGAAAACATGGATCTTATTCCGCACGATCTCGGCGGTGATGATTATTACCTCAATGGCAGCTATAACAAGCTGCAGGATGCAGGTGCCGCATACGACCTGGACGAGCCGGAGCAGACAGATACAGAGGAACAGGACGAACCGGATGAAGAATCGACCGATGACAGATTCCTGCGGAAAAGGCGCAGGAAGAAAGTACGAAACGGAGGAATGTAAATGCCGAAATTCTGGGACTATATTCACGATGACAGCGGCGGAAGAGTGCTCCGCCTGGAGGGACCAATCGACTCGGATTCCTTCTGGGGTGACGAGATCACGCCGCAGGATTTCAGAGATGAGCTGTATGCCGAGGACGGCGACCTCACGCTCTGGATCAATTCGCCGGGCGGCAACGTCTTCGCCGCTGCGGAGATCTACACAATGATCCGTGACTATCCGCACAACGTCACTGTCAGAATTGCAAGTATCGCGGCTTCTGCTGCGAGTGTGATCGCAATGGCAGGCAATACTGTGCAGATGTCTCCCACCGCACTTCTCATGATCCATGACCCTTCTACTATTGCGTTCGGCAATGCAAAGGATATGGAAAAAGCCATTGCAACGCTGAACGAGGTCAAGGAGAGCATCATCAACGCCTATGCCGCAAAGACGGGCCTTTCCCGAAATCGCATCAGCAAGCTCATGTCCGATGAGACATGGATCAATGCGAAAAAGGCGGTCGAGCTGGGCTTTGCAGATGAGCTCCTCTTTGATGAAAAGAAGCCCGAACCGGACAAGAAGGAGGATGAGCCTGACGATCCGGAAGAGCCTGACAAGCCCGATGAGGAAGGCGGTGACGATGAGGGCGATGAAAAGAAAGAGACCGAAAAGAAGCCGTTCAAGCTGGACACCGGCGATGCCCTTTGGGAGTACAGTACCCGTGTCATGGGACAGACCATTCTGCGAAAGATCACCGCTTCCGCAGCACCCGAAGGCACAGAGCCGCCCGATGACGGCAAGGCAGATGATGCACAGAAACCTTCCGAGGAAGGGCTGACCGCACCGACAGTTACAGTGCCGGAAATACCTGTGATCGGTATGGACGGTAAAACCGCAGACGGCTCTATGCCGTATGAAATTCTGAAACAGCAGCTTGCTTTTCTGAGATAAGCAGGCTGTATTTTTATGACCGCCGGAGATATCCGGCAGAAACGGAGAAAAAGATATGAGCAAGATCATGGAACTTCGCAGCAAGCGTAATACCCTGTGGGAGCAGACAAAGGCATTCCTCGAAAAGCACCGTGGTGAGAACGGTCTCGTGGAGGCTTCCGCAGTGGAACAGTACAACAAAATGGCCGGTGAGGTGCAGGCACTGGGCGCAGAGATTGAGCGTCTTGAGCAGCAGGCAGCACTCGATGCGGCACTTTCCGCACCGACCAGCAAGCCCGTCACCAACGCTCCCGGCACAAAGAATACGCCCCCCACCAACCCGACCGCTACCGACGAGTACAAAAGCGCCTTCTGGGATATGATCCGCAACAAGGGCGATCAGCTTGCAGTCCGCAACGCGCTCTCTGTCGGTGAGGACACTGAGGGCGGATACACTGTGCCGGACGAGTTCGAGCGCCGTCTGATTCAGGCACTGGAAGAGAATAACATCTTCCGCCAGATGGCAACGGTCATCAAGACAAACAGCGGTACCCGTAAGATCCCTATCGCCAACGATACTATGGAGGCGCAGTGGATCGATGAGGGTGAGGAGATCCCGGAGACCGACACCCGCTTCGGTCAGACCACGCTGTCTGCGTATAAGCTCGGCACGATGATCAAGATCAGCAACGAGCTTCTGCACGACTCCGCATTCGACCTCGCATCGTATATCGCTGCGCGTTTCGGTGTGGCAATGGGCAATGCCGAGGAGCGTGCATTCTTCACCGGTGACGGCGACAAGAAGCCCCTCGGTATCCTCGATGAGACCGGCGGTGCAGAGCTGGGTGTCACTGCGGCATCCCAGACTGCGATCACCTTTGACGAGGTGTTCGACCTCTACTACAGCCTGAAGTCTCCCTACCGTCGTAACGCACAGTTCGTCTGCAACGAGACCATCCTGCTTCAGCTCATGAAGCTGAAGGACAAGAACGACAACTACCTCTGGAAGCCGTCGCTCGACATTGCAAAGCCGGATACACTGCTCGGTCGCCCCATCCGCACCAGCTCTTTCATGCCAGGTATCGCAAAGGGCGAGCGTGTTCTCCTCTTCGGTGATATGAAGAACTACTGGGTGGCTGACCGTCAGAACCGCACCTTCCGCCGTCTGAACGAGCTGTATGCCCGCACCGATCAGGTCGGCTTTCTCACTACTCAGCGTGTGGATGGTAGACTGATCCTGCCTGAGTCGGTCAAGGTTCTCAAGATGGCAGGTACCAAGGCAGCGACCGGCGGCACTACCGGCGGTAATACCGGCGGCAACGGCTGATAAGAACGGAGGGCAGATAAGTGAATCTGATCTCACTGCCTGAAACAAAAAACTACCTCCGTGTTGACCACTGTGAGGATGACAAGCTCATCCTCACTCTGATCGATACGGCACAGCGGCTCGTGATGGATGTGGGCAGAATGAATGAAAAGCAACTCGCGGAAAATGAGGAAACCTCCCGGCAGGCTATGCTGTATACTGTTTCTTACCTCTATGAAAACCGCAATACTGCTGATTATCATGCGCTGACACTGACACTCAGGACACTGTTATTTGCACAGAGGGAGGGCATCGTTTGATGGAAATCGGAAAACTGAATCAGCGGATCGCCGTCCTTGAAAACCATGTCAAAAAAGATGCGATCGGAAATCACAAAGCCCGGTGGGAGGAGGTGTTCTCCCTCTGGGCTTCTGTGACGGTATCCAATACTGTCGGCGGTGCAGCTGAGGAAACAAATACCGGAGTGACCAGAGAGATACAAAAGCTGGAGGTCATTATCCGTCAGACTCCGCAGACAAAAAAGATGGCTTCTACCGTATACCGCATCCGCTTTGAAGGTATTGACTATGACATCAAGGGCATTGTGCCAAACTATCAGACGCAGGACTATATGAAGCTGATCTGCGAATCACGAAGGGCGGGATCAAAGGATGACATCTATTGACGATATGGCTGCGGAGATCATGGAGGGCCTGGAGGAATACGCTGATCTTGCAGATGCCGCCATGAAAAAAGCTGTAAGAAAGACAGCGACCGCCGTCAAAAATGAGATCTCCGCAAAAGCTCCTGTGAAGTCCGGCCGCTACAAGCGAAGCTGGACAGCGAAGAAAACGAAGGAAAACAGCCACTCACTGGAAATGACCGTCCACAGCAAAGACCGATATCAGATCGCACATCTGCTTGAACACGGTCATGCAAAGCGCGGCGGCGGACGTGTAGCAGCTATCCCGCATATCGCTCCTGCTGAAGCAAATGGCACAGATATGCTCGAAACGCTCATTAAAAAGGAGTTATCGTGACCTACGAGGAAATTTCCGAGATGATGCAGGAGATCGGGCTGCCCTTTGCGTACCATCATTTCGCAGAGGGTGAAAGCCCGGATCCTCCGTTCACGCTGTTTCTGTCTCCCGGTGAAAATACATTCGGTGCGGATAACCTGATGTATGTCAGCTTCAAGCGGCTGCACATCGAGCTTTACACCGATGAAAAATCCCCAGATACGGAGGAGCGTGTAGAGGAAGTACTGCATCAGCACAACATTTATTATACAAAATCCGAAACCTGGATCGAGAGCGAACGGCTCTATGAGGTCCTGTACACATTGGAGGTATGAATATGGCTCTGAAGAAAAACAAGGTCAAGTTCGGTCTGAACAAGGTTCACTGGGCAAAGATCACAGCATGGAGTGATGACGGTGTTCCGACATTTGCAACGCCTGTGCGTCTGCCCGGTGCTGTTTCGCTGAGCATTGACGCAAACGGCGAGAACGACAACTTCTACGCCGATAACACCGTTTACTACGTTATCAACAACAACGCAGGCTATGAGGGTGACCTCGAAATTGCTCTCATCACCACCGATTTCGCAACCGATATCCTCGGTGAACAGCTCGACAGCAAGGGCGTTCTGGTTGAGCGCAACGATGCGGAGACATCGCATTTCGCACTCCTGTTCGAGTTTGACGGAGACAAGAATCACATCCGTCATGTGCTGTACTGCTGCTCTGCATCCCGTCCGGCAACTGAAGGTCAGACCACTGAGGAGAGCAAGGAAGTCAAGACCGAAACGCTGTCTCTGAAGGCTTCCGCACTGCCTTCCGGGCTGGTGAAGTCCAAGACTTGCGAAAGCACTGACGAGACCACCTATAACAACTGGTACAGCGCCGTCTATATCCCGACTGCGGCGACCACCAACAACAGCACCGGTACACGTTCCGCAAGTACCACAAAGGGCGGCAGCACAGCCGCAGCAACAACTGACTGATAAAGGAGAAAGTATATGGCTATCAGAAAAACAATTACTGTTGACGGCATCGAGGTTCCTTTCAAGGCGAGTGCTACACTGCCTCGCCTTTACCGTGCAAAGTTCCGCAAGGATATCTTCAAGGATTTCTCTGCGCTGAAGGATTCGGTTGACGAGAGCGATGAGGAAAATTCCGGTCTCGGTATCGAGAGCCTTGAGGTGTTCGAGAATATCGCCTGGACGATGGCAACTGTCTCTTATACACATCTCCGAGCCCACGAGACGGACTCCTATCTCG
>ERZ1027229.543-NODE-543-length-19783-cov-10.168846_pt1 | contig 19783 bp, 15 predicted proteins | sample MGYA00519245_ERZ1027229 | MGnify/ENA primary metagenome ERZ1027229 (study PRJEB26926, sample SAMN06164466) | human gut metagenome | biome: ENVO:00009003; feature: ENVO:2100002; material: ENVO:00002003 | host: Homo sapiens | place: USA | collected 2012 ...
ACGTAAGGTGTCGTCGGCAGCGTCAGATGTGTATAAGAGACAGTAATAATACATATATCGGCGACAATGCATACATTGAGAACTGTATCGTTGAGAGTAACGGCACGATAAAGGCCAACACAAGGCATGTAGGGGAAGAGAGTGAACCAAAGATAGTTATTGAGAATGGTATTTCATACTTTTCTTAATCAATAATAAAGGGGGATACAATGAATATCACAGACATAAGAGTACGCAGGATTGCCAACGAGGGCAAGATGAAGGCAGTTGTATCGGTAACAATTGATGGAGAATTTGTGGTACATGACATCAAGGTTATTGATGGTGACAAGGGGTTATTTGTAGCTATGCCAAGCCGTAAGGCATCAGATGGCGAGTATAAGGATATTGCGCATCCTATTACTTCAGCAACAAGACAGTTACTCCAGAATGCTATTATAGAGGCTTATAATAGCACTTCTGATGAAGAATTATCATGAGCATAACCTCCTAAATATGCTAACAGAAAGCAGCACCGGCTGATTAATCGCCGGTGCTGCTTTCTGTTTGTTGTCTCTGATTTTGCAATTTATCGTCCGGTAGTCTTATAGCTGAGCAGCCCTATATTAATTAATCTGGTAGTGGATTCGTTCTGGATGATCATATGTATGATTACGGCTCATCTGTTGCGGAGATATGAGGAAATATGCGTAACGGGATACGACACCATATCCGCGGTCAGGAACGGGATCATCCCATGTAACTTATAAGAGTGCATATTTATCATGTAAATTGCTTGAGTTTTTATACTGCGTTTGCTAAAATTTATCGTATTGGATAACGGCATTAAAATGGGATTGAATGTTGAAAAAGGAGTGTCTTGTGAGCATAAAATTAGCAATATTTGATTTTGACGGTACGATTGCGGATACGAGAAAAGCCATTGTTGCTGCAAAGCAGAAGACGATGCGTCAGATGGGACTTGAGGTAGCGGATGAAAGAACGTGTGCATCTACGATAGGCTTCTCTGCAAAGACAGGATTTGAGATGATATATCCGCAATTGGAAGAGCAAAAGATTGATGAATGTGTTACTATATACAGGCAGGAATTCGAGCAGATAAGAAAGCTTATGCCGCCGGAGATATTTCCTGATGTGAAGGATGTGTTAGATAGACTGAATCAAACACAGGTTGTGACCACGATTGCATCATCAAGGAATACGCCGTCGCTGAAGGGATTTCTTGATGACATGGGAATTGCGGAATATTTTCCATATATTCTTGGAGGCAATGATACCGGGAAACTTAAGCCTGACCCTGAGCCGGTTCTAAAGACACTGGAAGAGCTTGGATACAATGCATGTGAGGCATTGGTTATCGGAGACATGCCAATGGATGTTGCAATGGGAAAGAATGCGGGAACGTACACATGCGGCGTTACATACGGCAATGCTTCAAGGCAGCAGCTGGAGGATGCCGGGGCCGGGTATATAATTGACAGCATGAGAGAGCTTATAGAGGTAATAGACAGAATATAATCAGAAGATTGGAAGGATATATATAATGATGGATATTCGTAATATCAAAAGAAAAATAATGCAGGCAGTGACAGCGGCAGCGATGACAGCAGCAGTGACGGCCGGCATATGTATGACCGGAGCTGTGACAGCACAGGCAGCAGAGCAGACAGCACAGGCGACAGAGCATACAGCACAGACGGCAGAGCAGAAGACCGGAGCGGACTCTTCGGTTCAGGCGTCAAAGGTCAATATAAATATAGTACCTGCCAATAAGGAGTCAACGGCAAAGATAAAGGATGGTTCATATTCAACGTCGATAACATTTACGGCAGATAATATATTGACCATTACACCGGCCGATGCAAATGACAGAATATACGGACTGTACATAACATGGGCGGCAAGACCGGGAGAATGGACACTTACATATGACGGCGGTATTAAGAAATGCGGCCGGAATGCATTTCTGCATGAATATGTGGAGATTCCTGAGGGAACAGCATCAGCGGTTATAGAATTATCACAGAAGGAAAAGATATGTAATATTGATGCATATTCAGCGGGAACACTGCCCGATGACGTACAGGTGTGGGAGCCTGAGTGTGCAAGGGCGGATATGCTTGTGCTCTCAACACATGCGGATGATGAGATACTTTTTCTTGGAGGAGTTCTTGCACAGTATGCGGGTGAGGATAAGCTTGATGTACAGGTTGTATATTTCTCTAATTATTTTGGCGGGACGGTAATTCGTGAGCATGAGAAGCTTGACGGACTGTGGGAGCTTGGAGTAAGGCATTATCCGGTTAACGGTGATTTTCCCGACCAATATGCGGATGACCTTGCGGCGGCAGAAAAGCTGTATGGACATGATGAAGCAGCAGCATTTGTTGTGGAGCAGATAAGAAGATTCAAGCCGCAGGTCTGTGTGGCACAGGATACGGATGGTGAGTACGGACACGGCACACATAAGCTTACCTCTGCTGCGATGCAGGAGGCGGTTACTGTCAGCATGGATTCGGATAAATATCCTGAATCTGCGGCAGAATACGGAGTGTGGAATGTTGCCAAGACATATATACATCTGTATGGAGAGAATAAGATTAAGCTTGACTGCAGACAGCCGCTTGACAACCTTGGAGGAAGGACGGCGCTTGAGGCTGCAACGGCGGCATATAAAAAGCATGTGTCACAGCAGTGGTGCTGGTTCTATGTATCTGATACCTATGAGTACAGTATTTCGGATTTTGGACTTTACAGGACTACTGTGGGAGAAGATACCGGCAATGATATGATGGAGCATATTACATCATATGAGGAGCAGGAAAAGCAGGCAAGGCAGCAGGCGGAGGAGCGCAGGGCAAAGAAGCAGGCTGAAGAGGAGTCAAAGGCAAAGGCTGAATATGAATTGCAGTACGGAGTACCTGTTGGAGAATCATCACCTGACAAGGTTCCGCAGTTCCTTGAAAAAGTCGGAATAACAATTATTTTAATGATAGCGGTAATGCTTGTGATAGCGCTGGCTGCAGCATTGGTAAGCTCAATGGTATATAGGCAGAAGAACATGAAAAAGTCACGCAGACAGAAGCGTGGGACAAAGAAGCGCAGATAGGAGCAGATATGTATATAATAGCAGGACTTGGTAATCCCGGAAAACAGTATGAGGGAACAAGGCATAATATTGGATTTGCAGTAATAGACGAGCTTGCGGACGCATATAACATTAATATGGATATGGCAAAGCACAAGGGAATATGCGGTAAAGGAATGATCGGAAGCAATAAAGTTCTTCTGGTGAAGCCACAGACATTTATGAATAACAGCGGAGAGTGCTTAAGAGAGGTGCTCGATTATTATAAGGAAGATGTTGATAATGTTCTGGTGATATATGATGATATATGCCTGGATGTCGGCAGGCTGCGCCTGAGACCGAAGGGAAGTGCCGGCGGACATAACGGAATCAAGAGTATAATAGCACATCTTGGTACAGAGGAGTTCTCAAGAATAAGAGTGGGCGTGGGTGACAAGCCTAAGAATTATGATCTTGCTGACTGGGTGCTTGGTCATTTTCCGAAGGAGCAGCTCGATGATGTCAGGGCAGGAATCGACAAAGCAGTTAAGGCTGTGCCGGTAGTACTTGACCGTGGTATTGAGGAAGGCATGAATGAGTTCAATGCAAAGTAAGAATAAAAGTAAAGTATTTAATGAGCCGATACATGAACTGGCGGGATATGAGAGCATAACAAAGGGGCTGTCGGTACAGGGCAGCGCCATGATGCTCAGCGGGTGCATTGACTCCGGTAAAGCGCATATGATACAGGCGCTCGGAGCCGATGCTTTTTGTCGTGTAATTATAACGTATGATGAGGCAAAGGCAAGGGAGATTGTGGATGACAGCCGCTTCTTCAACAGAAATACGGTGTTCTATCCGGCAAAGGATCTTATATTCTACAGTGCCGATATCAGAAGCAACGAGCTTACATCACAGAGAATGAAGGCCATAAGGGCAATCATTGAAAATGAAGGCGACCTCACGGTTGTCACAACGATAGACGGCTGTGCCGATATGCTCATGACAAGGGAAAAGCTTGAGACGGGAATTCTGACATTTGAAGAGGGAGGAATTGTTGACCTCGCACAGCTTAAGAAGCAGCTTGTGCTGCTCGGATATGAGAATATGGGACAGGTGCAGGCACCGGGAGAGTTCGGAGTACGTGGCGGAATCATTGACATCTTCCCGCTTACCGACGAGACACCGGTAAGAATTGAATTGTGGGATGATGAGATAGATTCAATTCGTTCATTTGATGTGGAGAGCCAGCGTTCAATCGAGAGGCTTCAGAAGGTGACAATATATCCGGCAACGGAATATATACTTACACAGGCGGAGATAGATGACGGTGTTGCTGCCATTAATGATGAGGTCGCAAAGCAGGCAGACATTTTCAAAAAATCTGACAAATATGAGGAATTGTCGAGGCTTAAGGCAATTCCCGATAATTTCAATGAGACAACTGATATAGACAAATTTGTGCATTCATTTGTAAAGGATACAGTGTCGCTTATTGAGTATTTTGACAGGGAGACAACGCTGTTTGTGCTTGATGAGCCTAACAGAATTGCGGAGCGCATGGAGCTTGTCGAGTTTGAATTCACCGACAGCACGAAGAACAGGCTTGAGAAGGGCTATATAATTCCAAGTCAGGCAGATATGATATTTACATGCCGCGAGATATATGCGAAGGTGAACTGCCGCAGGCTGCTTGTGGTGTCAACTCTTGAATATAAACCGAAGGGGCTTGATATTGCCGAACATTTTAAGGTGGATTCAAAGAGTATAAGTTCATACAATAACCGTTTTGAGTATCTTGTTGCAGACCTCAAAAAATATAAAAAATCCGGCTACAGGATTGTGCTCATATCGAACTCAAGAACACGTGCGATGCGCATGGTTGATGATCTGCGTGATAACGGGATAGATTCATATTTCAGCGAGGATTATGACAAAGCTCTTGTTGAAGGCGAGATTATGGTAACTTACGGCAACATACACAAAGGTTTTGAATATCCGATAGTTAAGTTTGTTGTCATTGCCGAAAGTGATATATTCGGACAGGAAAAGAAAGATAAGAAGCGCAGAAAGAAGCAGTACAACGGTAAGGCGATTGCTGACTTTAACGAGCTTGCCATAGGTGACTATGTTGTACATGAAAATTACGGTCTTGGAATATACCGCGGTATCGAGAAGATTGAAGTAGAGGGAATAGAGAGAGATTATATAAAGATTGAATACAGCGGAACGGATACGCTTTACATTCTTGCAACACAGCTTGATGTATTGCAGAAGTACGCAGGGGCTGATGCGAGAAAGCCAAAGCTTAACAAGCTTAACAGTCAGGAATGGGGCAAGACAAAATCCAAGGTTAAGACTGCTGTTGAGCAGGTCGCAAAGGATCTTGTGGAGCTGTATGCAAAACGCCAGAATGAGCAGGGTTTCCAGTTTGGCGAGGATACGGTGTGGCAGCGTGAGTTTGAGGAGATGTTCCCTTACGAGGAGACCTCTGACCAGCTTGCGGCAATTGAAGATACAAAGCATGATATGCAGAGTACAAAGATTATGGACAGACTTATATGTGGTGATGTCGGCTACGGTAAGACGGAGGTCGCCATAAGAGCGGCATTCAAAGCTGTCCAGGACGGTAAGCAGGTTGCGTACCTTGTACCGACAACGATACTTGCGCAGCAGCATTTTAACACATTTGAACAGAGAATGAAGGATTTCCCTGTTAAGGTGGCGATGCTGTCAAGATTCAGGACACCGAAGGAGATTAAGCAGACGATAGCTGATCTCAGGAAGGGTATGGTTGATATTGTAATCGGAACCCACAGGCTGTTATCTAAGGATGTTGAGTATAAGGATCTGGGGCTGCTTATTATCGATGAGGAACAGAGATTTGGCGTGTCACACAAGGAGAAGATTAAGAAGCTTAAGGAAAATGTTGATGTCCTTACGCTCAGTGCAACACCTATTCCGCGTACGCTTCACATGAGCCTTGTCGGAATAAGGGATATGAGTGTGCTTGAGGAGCCTCCGGTTGACAGAATGCCTATACAGACATTTGTAACTGAGCAGAATGATGAGATGGTGCGTGAGGCAATCAACAGAGAGCTGGCAAGAGGCGGACAGGTATATTATGTGTATAACAGGGTGCGTAATATTGATGAGGCTGCAAGCCGTATACAGCAGCTTGTTCCGGATGCCAATGTCGCGTATGCGCACGGACAGATGGACGAGAAGACGCTGGAAGCTATTATGTATGATTTTATAAATGGTGACATAGACGTTCTTGTATCAACGACAATCATTGAGACGGGTCTGGACATTTCCAATGTTAATACAATGATTATCGAGGATGCAGAAAATCTCGGATTGTCGCAGCTATACCAGCTCCGCGGGCGTGTGGGACGTTCTAACAGGACTGCTTATGCATTCCTTCTGTACCGCAGGGGGAAGATGCTGAAGGAGGTTGCGGAGAAGAGGCTTCATGCAATCAGGGAATTCACTGAGCTTGGTTCAGGCTTTAAGATTGCAATGAAGGATCTTGAGATACGTGGTGCCGGTAATGTACTTGGAGAAGCGCAGCACGGCCACATGGCAGCGGTAGGATATGACCTGTACTGCAAAATGCTTAACGAGGCTGTCAATGAACTTAAGGGAATCTCTAATGGCGCGGATTTTGAGACGGTTGTAGACCTTAATGTGGATGCATTTATACCTTCCACTTATATCCGCTCAGAAGCTCAGAAACTTGAGATATATAAGCGTATTGCGGCTATTGAGACAAGTGATGAGCAGATGGATATGCAGGATGAACTTACTGACCGATTCGGTGACCTTCCGCATTCGGCGAACAATCTTCTGACGATTGCCCTTATAAAATCAGTGGCGCACAAGGCAGATGTTCGTAAGATAAAGGGTGGCGTGGTTAATAAGGAAGACTGGCGTGTGGAGATTTTCTTCAAACAGGATGCGGCGATAGATGTGGCACAAATACCGGATTTTCTTGAAAGACATGAGCCGTTCCTTACATTCAGACCGGGCAATGATCCGTATTTTGTGTATGAAGCAAGACATAAGGACTTCCCGACAGATTCGGCATTTCTGGCGGCGTTGGAGACTCTTTTGGAGGGGATTCCCAAGTGCTGATTAAGACACGCTCTCGCTTGGATGAAAGGCGCAGCGGTACTAAGCTCGCCTGCCGCTGTTGCGGCGGCTCGCTAAGTGCCGGCGCTTTCATACAGTCTTAATCAGCACATGGGAATCCCTATAGATGGGGGGCGATGCGCTTCGCTGTCGCCATTGTCCCGCCACACTTTTGTGTGGCGGGGGCTGTTTTCCAGCAGTGTAATATTGTGATATAGATAAGCAAATACCAATCAATTAAAGTGAATTACCTCTTCTTATAAAGAATCAGTTCGGGATTCGTCACGTTGGTTCCATTGACGTTATTTTTATCATATGTGCAGACCAGAATAAAGTCCATATCCGCGACAATGCCGAAGTACCTTTCACCACCGAATTCACATTCAAGCTGATTACCAAGATAAGTCTTCTGGTCATTGAGAAATTTTACTTTTGAATTATTCGGAAGTGTGTATTCGGGATTGACGTATTTTCCGATGAGAGCATTCAGCTTATCAAGCTTAGGCATTCCTTCTATATGAAGCTCATTGATTTCGTTAACCAACTGATGCTTGAATTCATCAAACTGTCCATTGTCACTGAGTTCTTCATATCTTTTCCAATAATCCAGTTGTGGAAGCAGATTTTTCAGGTAAGAGCGTGCCTGCTCCTCTGAAATATTTTCATTTACCATATTTTTTACACAGACATCAATCAATTCGTCCATATTGCTGTATGTGTAAGTTCCGTCGGCATAACACCATTTGCAATAGTCCTCATTCAATGAGCCGTCGCGGTCGCGGCCTATAATGGAATCGTCTTCAAGAGGCATTCCGCAGCACTGGCAGATGAGCCTGCGGGGTGCGCCCAGAAGTGTATTGATTGAAACATTGAACTCTTTGGATAAAAGCTTTAGGGTCTCTGTATTCGGAATTGTCTCTCCATTCTCCCAGCGTGATACTGCCTGCCGTGTCACCATGATTTTCTCTGCAAGTTCATCCTGTGACATTCCTCTTTCGGTACGAAGCTGTAAAATGATATTTTTTGTTTCCATAGCTGTCACCTCCATAAACATATCATACAGACAAATCCATGTTATGAAAAGCAACCTGCTGTTGCCATACCATGTCTATATGATTTGATCATCACTCTTTTGTCATGACTTTCTTGCATCACCTTAGTTTACTCCAGACCATAAGAAAATCTTTTTCATTTGTAGCGCTGTCAAGACTTTCTGACCGGATTACAAAATGTTCCCTTTGGTAAAAAGCAACTGCCCTGCTGTTTTTTTGGTATACATTTAAACTCATAGCAGGCTTTATTGCCTTTACATAATCCAGAAGCTGCCTGCCGATACCCTTTGAGCGCATAGTTCTTTCCACGAAAATTCCTTCTATGTAATCTTCGTTTAATCCTATAAAACCGCTTATATGTTTTGAAGCGTTATCTTCATATACATATATTTCAGCCTGTGGCAGCATGTCCTTAACCATATCGGCATTATCCAGCCAGTATTGTGCAGGAATAAAGCTATGTGCATCTATATTTGAATCCAGCCATATCTGCATAATTGGTAATAAATCATTTTCATTAAATTCACGAATCATAGTAAGCCTTTCAAAATGGAGGTTGTCTGGTAATTAATTAACTTAACGCCTTTATCAGCCTGAAGACCTGCTTCGCGGTGGCAGAAGCGTTAAGGCGTGCGGTGTCAGGTGACATTGCTTCCTCAAGTGTAGTTATGCCGGTAAGTATTGGGAAAAATGCGTCGATTCCGTTATCGTTGCATACACCGGCATCATCTGAGGCGCATCCGCAGAATGCAATAACAGGTATTCCGTATTCCTTTGCAATTGCGGCAACGCCGGCAGGTGCCTTACCCATAACGGTCTGGCTGTCAAGACGTCCTTCTCCTGTTACTACGATATCGGCAGTCCTGATATATTCGCGCAGATTGGTTGCCTCAAGAATTATGTGTGTGCCTGATTCAAGTGATGCGTTAAGAAATGTATGAAATGCGAATCCCAGTCCTCCTGCCGCACCTGAACCGGGGAAGCATGCATCAGCATTGCCGGATGTCATTCCGGCAATGTCTCCGGCGATATCCGCATAATGTGTCAGCCATGTGTCCATATCGGCAATCATTTGGGGAGTTGCACCTTTTTGCGGGCCGAACACAGCACTGCAGCCACTGGCACCACAGAGAGGGTTGGTTACGTCACAGGCAATACGGAAGGTGCATTCCGAAAGCTCAGGAAGTGCATTATCTGTTGTGATATTTTTAAGATTTTTAAGACCTATGGCACCAAAAGGAACCTGATGCCCCTTATCGTCAAGCATACCGAAGCCAAGAGCCTGCAGCATACCGATGCCGCCGTCATTGGTTGCGCTTCCGCCAATGCCGATTATAAAATCGCGGCAGCCCTCGTTAATGGCATCCTTTATAAGCTCACCCACGCCATATGTAGTTGTATAAAGCGGATTGCGTATATCAGCAGGAAAATCCTCGGGAACCAGAGTAATTCCGGCTGCCTTGGCCATCTCGATTACGGCAGTGGAAGAGCCGTTGCTGTTTAGTATTCCGTATATGCTCTTTACAGGCCTGCCGACAGGTCCGGTTACGGTAATATTTTTAATGATGCCGTTATTGCCGGCTGTAAGTGCGGCAACTGTGCCTTCGCCGCCATCAGCAAGCGGTCTTATTGTAATATTGGCATCAGGCATGGCACTGCGTATACCGTCAGCAATACTGTTGCCGGCTTCGTATGATGTAAGACTTCCTTTAAATGAATCAATCGCAATAACTATTCTCATAGCTGGTCTCCATTCCTGCCCGGTTTCCGGGACATCTCAAGTCTGCTCAGGCACAAAAAGCTGTGGCTGCATGCAGCATTTATAAGATAAGTATATCAGTATATTTTAAAATGTCAGTAAAAATGTTACGGACTGACATATCAGGATTGCCGCATAAAGATTCCGGGCCATGTCAAGGGTTGCATGAACCGTAATAAGCAAATATAATAAATAAATAAGTAAGTATAAGTTATTTGTGCCTGCGGAATGGAGGATTGTTATGTCATTAGAGAGAGCAAAGAAATATCTTAAGGATAAAGGATTTGGAGACAATATTATAGAGCTGGAGGATTCAAGTGCCACGGTTGAGCTTGCGGCACAGGCACTGGACGTTGAGCCGGGAATGATTGCAAAGACGATGTCATTCATGCAGGGTGACAAGCCGGTGCTCATTCTTATGGAAGGAACCGCTAAGATAGATAACAGAAAATATAAGGACACATTTCATGTTAAGGCGAAGATGATACCATTTGATGAGGTTGAAGGAATAGTGGGACATGCTCCGGGTGGTGTGTGTCCGTTTGGAATCAATGACGGGATTGAGGTCTATCTTGACGAGAGCCTTAAGAGATTTGATACGGTATATCCTGCGGCCGGCAATGACCACAGTGCGGTACGGCTTACGATTGACGAGCTTTCGGATGCGGCCGGTGCGGTATCATGGGTCGATGTGTGTAAGGAACAGCAGGAATAAGGAGTTGTATGAAGAAGATTGTACTTGGAATACTGGCACATGTTGATGCCGGTAAGACAACGCTTGCGGAAGGGATTCTGCATGCATGCGGGACGATAAGAAAAGCAGGACGTGTGGACCATAAGGACGCATTTCTTGATAACGGAGAGATGGAGAGGGCGCGCGGAATTACGATTTTTTCCAAGCAGGCGAGAGTTACGTGGAAGGACTGTGACATAACAATCCTTGATACGCCGGGACATGTTGATTTTTCGGCTGAGATGGAGAGAACTCTGCAGGTGCTTGACTATGCGCTTCTTGTGATAGACGGCAAAGACGGTGTGCAGGGGGATGTCCATACTTTATGGCAGCTCCTTGGCAGATACCGCGTGCCTGTGTTTATATTTGTAAATAAGATGGACCAGCCGGGAACGGACCGGGAAGCTGTTCTGACAGAGCTTAGGCATAAGCTTGATAATAATATCATGGAGATTCCGTCAGACATAGCATCTGAGCCTGAGGCAGCAGAAGAGCTTGCAATGTGCAGCGAACAGCTTATGGAGGAATATCTTGAGAATGGCAGTATAGAGGCTGACTCTGTTAATGACGCAATCTGCGAAAGAAAGCTCTTTCCGTGCTTCTTCGGTTCGGCGCTTAAGGAGGAAGGAATTACAGAACTTCTTGACGGAATTAATTCCATGACTGAGAACATGGAATATCCTGAGGAATTCGGCGCAAGGGTATATAAGATAGGACGCGATGCGTCAGGTGTCAGACTTACGTATATGAAGGTTACAGGCGGTACACTCAGGGTTAAGATGATGGTTGGCAACAGCCGCAGTGCTGATGGAGACAATGTATGGGAGGAAAAGGCTGACCAGCTTCGTCTGTATAACGGTGCGGGCTATCAGATGGCGGAAAAGGTTGAGGCAGGCGATATATGTGCGGTAACCGGACTCCTGAAAACATTTGCGGGACAGGGACTTGGAATTGAGAGTGAGAACTCGGCGCCGGTGCTTGAACCGGTAATTACCTACCGCCTTATTCTTAATGATGAGACTGACCCGGTTGTTGCGCTTGGCAAGGTGAGGCAGCTTGAGGAGGAAGAGCCGGAGCTTCATGTCACATGGCAGGAGGAGAGCCGTGAGATTCATATTCAGGTCATGGGGCAGGTGCAGATGGAGATTCTTAAGAGCACGCTTGCGGAAAGATTTGGCATCGAAGCTGAATTTGATGCGGGAAGCATTGTCTACAAGGAAACACTTGCAGAGCCTGTTGTGGGAATAGGACATTTTGAGCCATTAAGACATTATGCGGAGGTACATCTGCTGATGGAGCCGGGGGAGCGCGGAAGCGGCGTACAGATTGCTTCGTTATGCAGTTCGGATGAGCTTGATAAGAACTGGCAGAGACTTATTCTGACACATCTTGAGGAGAGAATACATCCCGGCGTGCTTACCGGCTCAGAGCTTACGGATGTGAGAATCATTCTGATTGCGGGAAAGGCGCATGATAAGCACACCGAGGGCGGCGATTTCCGTCAGGCAACATACCGCGCCGTGCGTCAGGGATTGAGAAGCGGGCGTAATATCCTGCTTGAGCCGTGGTTTGATTTCAGGCTTGAGGTCCCTGCTGACAACATAGGAAAAGCGATGTCGGATGTGACAAGGATGCATGGGGAATTCCAGCCGCCGGTAACTGAGGGAGATAAATGCATTCTCACCGGAAGCGCCCCTGCGGAAACTATGCGTGATTACAGCAGGGAAGTAACAGCATACACAAGGGGGCATGGCAGGCTTACATGTACCCTTAAGGGATATGAGCCGTGCCATAATGCTGAGGAAGTAATTGCCGGATGCGGTTATGACCCGGAAGCAGATACCGCCAATCCCACAGGTTCGGTGTTCTGTGCGCATGGTGCAGGTTTTGTTGTGCCATGGTATGAGGTAAGGGACTATGCACATGTTGAAGATGGCTGGAAGCCGGATGACGGCAACGGCACATATACAGCTAATGCTGTGAATAATGAAAATGAAATAGGCGGAATCGCAGTTCCTCTTAAAAACGCAACATACAGAAGCAGTGAGCAGTACATAACACAGGAGGAGATTGAAGAGATATTCCGTCAGACGTACCGCAAGAAGCCGGAGGAATTGAGCCTTTTCAAGAAACATAACGGAAGAAAATTTTCCAATACGGGAAGCCAGGACCGGACAGGCAGGGTATCGGAAAAACGTCATATACCTAAGCAGGAGCCGTTTGATGAATATCTGCTCGTTGACGGATATAATATTATATTTGCATGGCCGGAACTTAATGAGCTGTCGAAGGACAATCTGGACAGCGCAAGAAGAAAGCTTATGGACATACTCTGTAATTATCAGGGCTATAAGGGCTGTAATCTGATTCTTGTATTTGATGCATATAAGGTGAAGGGGAATCCGGGTTCGGTTGAAAAATATCATAACATTTATGTTGTGTATACAAAGGAAGCGGAGACGGCAGACCAGTATATCGAGAAGACAGTTCATGACATGCACCAGACGCCGCCTAACAAGGGAAGATACCGTGTGACAGTGGCAACGTCCGATGCGCTTGAACAGATGATAGTGTGGGGCAACGGAGCCCAGAGAATATCAGCACTTGGTTTCAAGGCTGATGTTGAAAATGCATCACAGGGCATTAAGATGGAGAATCTGTAGTATTACCCACAGTGCCGCATGCGTTGCAGACAGCATCCATGGCAGCTTTATCAAAATCAAAATGCACACGTCCGCTTTCAGTTGCGGCACCAAGCTTATTATAGAATTCTATCGAGGGCTTATTCCAGTCAAGGCAGCTCCACTCCATGCCGGAATAGCCCTCTTTTGCTGCAATCTCTGCAACCTGCATGAACAGCGTTCTGCCAAAACCGTTCCCGCGGTATTCATCCTTTACAAAGAGGTCTTCAAGATAGATTCTGCCTGCTGCTGCAAATGACCCGAATATCGGGTAATAAAGAGCGTATCCGACAGCACTTCCGCCTATCTCAGCAATCAGAACCCCGGCTGCCATGCGCTCAAAAAGCCAGTGACGAAGCTGCTCAACGGTTGCCGTCATATCCTGTGGGCGTTTCTCATATTCGGCCAGCCCGCGGATAAGTCCGTGTATTACGGGAGTGTCCTGTGGTGTGGCTCTGCGTATTGTGAGATTAGTGGTCATGGGAGTACTCCTTTTATAACTCTTTATAACTTTTTACAATAAAGAAAATGTATTCTTCGGGGAACTCATTCCTGGGAGAACTCATTTCCAGGAAAATCCGCCCACCGCTCAGAAGAGATAACGTCTTCCGTGATGAAGCATTCCGGAGCAGGGGCAAGCACATGCCTTGTCACATTGAATATGCCACGGGCATTGCAAAGGACCGATGGTGCATCACCAAACATTACATTGCGGGCAGCGCCGCAGTCAATATATGCCTGTGCAAGCTTTACAAAATCCTCAGATATGTGCGGCTGGGATGCATTATAATGCTTACGCATATAGACGGTATGGCTGTTGCCGGAATTGTCGATAACCGACAGCTTCATAGGCTTGTCTGAAAGGCGGTTAGGAACATTAAGAACTTCCTCGACACTATGTATATATGTGTTGCGGGCATGTGTGACACCTATCAGAAGAATCTTTCCGTCCACGTCCTTAAGGCGGTCATAGCAGCCGCCCGGAGTGCATGGGGTGTTGCATGAGAGTTCGCCCGCTATATAGCTTTCGGCATTGCGCCCAAAGGCAGCAATGCTGTGTGTAGGATGCAGCGAACGGACTACACCCGGACGCTTGCGGAAAAGTTCCGTAAGAATGCCGACACAGCTCTCACTGTTGCTGACATCAAATACGGGATTGGCTTCGTTCACAGTCTTCCATGTATGCGTAGGAAGCAGCAGCAGACCGTCTGCAAAGAATTCCATGAGCGCGTCAAGCACAGTGTCGGCACCGCCTTCAACATTGCCGACTGCTTTCATGGATGAATGTATAAGAATTGTCTCAGAACCTGTAAGTCCCATGGATTTCAGGTCATTAATAATGGATGATTTTGTCATGGCTGTCACCTTTTGCCCCTTGGTATCATTTTATTTTAGTATATATTTTAACATTTATTTAAAATAAAAGCACTACAATACCAAGTATAACAAGGATTATTCCGGTTGCACGGTTGAGTGTTGCAGGCGTTGCTTTGTTGGCAAATACGGCGGCAATACGCGCCCATATAAGTGTAAACACTATGCAGAGCAGGCATACCGTAATGTCAGGCATACCGCCGATTGCAAAATGTGAGACAGCGCCGGTGAATGCCGTGAAGGCCATGATAAATACGCTTGTGCCTACGGCAGTCTTCAGCTCATAGCCAAGAACCGATGTGAGGATAAGAAGCATCATCATGCCGCCGCCTGCACCGACAAAGCCGCAGATAAAGCCGATTATCATGCCGCATATAACAGACTGTATTGCGCGCTTCTTTGCGGATACGCCCTGCATTGCTTCCTTTGTAGTCATGACAGGACGTACAATGAACTTAATACCGAGAAGAAGTGTCATAAATACAGAAAAATTACCCATTGCTGCTGAAGGAACAAGGCTTGATATATAGCTTCCGACAACAGTAAACGCAAGCACCGTAACCATCATGATAAGTCCGTTGCGGATATCAAGATTCTTGTTCTTACCATAGGTGTACGCTGATACGGCGCTGGCAAGCACGTCTGATGACAGTGCAATTCCGACTGCGATATACGGATTCATTCCAAGAAATGTAATAAGTATAGGACTGATGACCGCTGCGGCACTCATACCGGCAAAGCCTGTGCCAAGCCCGGCTCCCATACCGGCAAAAAATGTTACTATAACTGTTAATAAAAATTTACTCATGCTGATCTCCTGTATGTTGAGAATTAAGAATATTGTCAATGTTATCTTCCATTGCATGTACAACATTGTTGAGAATACTGCGTGTATTGGCATCCATTCCGGCAAGAAGCTGATCCATAAAGCTGCGCTGGAGCTGCTGCCCGCGGCTGATGACATCGGATGCCCTGTCTGTGCAGATAAGCTCAACCTTGCGGCGGTCACCGTCAACAGCCTGCCGTGTCAGGTAACCTTCACGGACAAGCCTGTCCACATTCACAGACACAAGATTAGCCTTAAGCTTACGCACCTCAACTATGTCGCTTGCAGTACGGTACGCCGGATTATTGGCAAGAAACATAAGTATGTCAAATGCGGTCTGCGGCAGATTAAGCTCCTGACAAAGTGGTCTGCACATGGCATTGTAGGCAAGAGAGAGCTTTCTTGCAAATTCGATATTTATGAAGCTGGTATTGGATTTCAAGGTGTCACATCCTTTCTAAACATTCATATTTGAATAGTTCAAATTTGAAATAATTATAGTATATGCAGAGAAAATGTCAACTGTCATTTTTACTCGAAATGTGGGTAATATATACTATTTATGCAAAAATATATTGTAAAGCATCTAAAAGAATGGTATGGTTATGGCGTAGATAATTATAGGGTGTAATTATCAATTGGGTGAGGAGTATAATATATTTTATAAGGGAGAAAATGGATGAAAAACAACTTCAAAAAATTTGTCACAAGATTAGTGGCAGTGATGCTTGCGGCTGCAATATCGGCGGGCCTGCTTCCGTGTACATTGGTATATGCACAGGATAAGGAGAATCCGGTATATCCGTATACGATATTTGCCGGTTCCGGTGATGATGGTGCTATCACAATTAAGGCAGACAGCTTCAATGTTAATGGTGATATCGCAACGAATGGAACAATTGTTGCATCGGGTAATCTGAATATAAACGGTAAAAAGACAGAAAAAGCCGGTGAGCAGATGATATCAGCGGTAAAAAGGCTTGAAGCCGCATATTACAGTGGCAATAACGTAAAAGACATTTCAGGGGATTTTCAGAAAAAGGATACTAATATAAACATCAACAATCCAATGCGTGTATCAGGCACGCTCGGTCTTCAGGGCAATGTGAGCCTTAATGCGGCAGTGATTGCGGACGGAGACATAACAATATCAGATGGAGTACTCAACTGCAATTCACCGTTAATCTGCTCCAAAACGGGCAGCATAACAATAGAAGCCGGCAGTGCAGGGCTTGGTGGTCTTATATATGCACCGGAGGGTGCAGTCACATTAAAATCAGACAATCTCAACCTTAACAATATAGTAATAATAGCGGACAATGTAATTATCAGCGGACGCAATATCAATGCCGGATATGGAAGAAGCGCGGCGGCAGCGATAGGAACCGAATCGGATGAGCCTGAGCAAAAGCCGGACACGCTTGATGCATTTATCCTGCTTTTCGGAGAATATGATACCAGAACAGGAAATATAGAGTTTGGCTGGATAACAGACTGTGAGGCAGCAGACTGTGAGATACAGGAGTCGGATGACGGAAGCTCATATTCAAAGACAGCCGCTGTCAAGGGCACATCCGAATATACATATGCCGTAAAAGAAGCATTTTCTTTAAAATACATACGCATAGTATTAACAGACTCAGAAGGAAGGCGCAAGACAAGCGAACCACTCATAATACGCAGCAATGGTGTCGGCTACGAGGCAAAGATGGCGGACAGCGACAATGACGGACTTCCTGATGCTTATGAAAAGATGCTCGGAACCAATCCAGATAATGCAGATACGGATTCAGACGGTCTGACAGATTATCAGGAGATAGTGCTTACAGACACAGATCCATTAAAATACGATTCGGCAACTCCGGGAATATCAGATGCCGATGCCGATGGTGATAACGATGGCTTAAGCAATATAAGGGAGATACAGCTAGGAACAGATGCGGCAAGAACGGATACTGACGGAGATGGGCTGACGGATTATGAAGAGACAGAGATATATGGTACAGATCCGCTTAATCCTGATACAGACAATGACACCATATCGGACAGGGATGAGATATTGGCAGGACTTAATCCGCTTAATCCATCAACAAACGGTGTGCCTGATGCGGAATGTACATTTGCCCAGACAATAAGCAAAGACAGCAATGTATTAAAAGAAATCAATACAGATGATAACCCATATGAATTATCAATAGACATTACGGCGGCAGGATATGCGGAGGGCAGCATTGAAGTGGAAGAAAGCGGCTATTCCGCTGCGATTGCCAATGACATTATTCTTGGAAAGGCAGCTGAAATCATATATTCAAACAGAATCGATAAAATTACCGTGAAATTTTCCAATGTTTCATATGAAAGCAGCAAAGCGGAGAATGACAGCGGGGCATTTGCGGGAATAAAAAGATTTAACATATTCAGATATTTCGAGGAAGTAAACATGCTGCTTCCTGTCGAGACATATTATGACGAGGCTTCAGGCACGATATATACAGATACGGACATGACAGGAACCTACTGCCTCGTTGATATGGAAGAATGGCTTGATGCAATAATGCCGGAAAACAGCGGCTCAGAGACAGCAGGCACAGATATCGGTGTGATGAGCTTACAGGCGGATACAGAGGTTATGGCTTTGAACGGAAGTCCCACAGAAGCAGCTCAGCATGCAGTAACGGTACCTGCCGGGGATATTGAGATATCTCAGTACAACGGACATGGATATGCAATATTTGACATGGACATGACATGGGAAGAGGCAAGGGATTATTGTCAGTCACTTGACGGACACCTTGTTACAATAGGCAGTCTTGAGGAGAATATGTTCATACAGTCATTGGTATCTAATGCAGGAATAAAGTATGCTGCAATAGGAATGAGTGATGAGGAAGAGGAAGGCACATGGGTATGGGTGACCGGAGAGCCTATGGACTTTACATTCTGGAATTATCGCGAGCCTAATAATGCCGGTAATGAGGGACAGGATCATGGGTATATGTATGACAATGGACGATGGGATGACGGATTTTATAATGTGAGATATCCGTTTATATGCGAATGGGATAATGGCTATACAAGTGATAATCAGTATATGTCATTTACCCCTACCGGCTGGAAATGGATAAAACTTAAGGACAAGCTGTCACCGAGAAATAAGGTCGATACTGATGAAGATGGACTTGTAGATTGGCAGGAAGTAAAATCGAATCTGCTAAAAACAGACGAAAATGATAATGTAATATTACCTACTTTCGAAGAAATATTAGAGCAGCTTGGCCCTGAACAATCAGTTATAGACAGTGCCTTAAAAATGTCTATAGCTAATAATGGAGATTTTGTAAGAGAAAAAATTGATAAACTTCGGTCAAAAAGAGTGCTTCCGTTGAATTCAGACCCAACCAAAGAGGATTCAGATGATGATGGACTCATGGATGGAAGAAATGTAGTATACAATAATAAGGTATTGGTTCCTACAGATTCTGCACCTTTTTATGCTAATGGAGATAAGAAAATATGGGATGCACAAAGAAAACAGATAGACGCAGGAAATATACAAACACAATATGCAGATGATGATATTCCATATAATAAGCCAATGAATATAGCAGCTAAATATGCAGATTTAATTGTGGATGGTTTTTTAAAAATTGATTCAGAAGATTATAAACAGATTGCTACTTATTGTAGAAAACATGTTAAAGAGTATTTTAATTCTGAAAAAGATGCAAAATATGGTGCGGAATTCCTGAACTTTATTTATGATAGGGAAAGAGTTGCATACCATTCAAGACCTGAAACATGGCAAAAAGCATTTGGGTATAATGATAATTATGATATTATATTTGATAATGGTACTTATATGAAAGCAAATAAGATAAAATTTGAACATAATGGTAAAGAACATATATTATGGTCATGGAAAGGTGATTATTGGAATTTACAGAGTGGGGCAGAAACCGGCGTTTATGTGTATGATAGATCAATTAAAAATATTTCACAGTATAATGCAATAGATGTAAATATGCCAATGACTCTCTCATTATATTATATTAGAGATGATGGGGAAATAGACAGCATATTCAATTGGGTACCGGATGAATATCAATGGCTGTCTCTTATACACATCTGACGCTGCCGACGACTCCTTACGTGTAGAT
>ERZ1027229.544-NODE-544-length-19766-cov-16.020902_pt1 | contig 19766 bp, 19 predicted proteins | sample MGYA00519245_ERZ1027229 | MGnify/ENA primary metagenome ERZ1027229 (study PRJEB26926, sample SAMN06164466) | human gut metagenome | biome: ENVO:00009003; feature: ENVO:2100002; material: ENVO:00002003 | host: Homo sapiens | place: USA | collected 2012 ...
ATTCAACACCGTACGCAAGAACAAGAAAACAGGAGAGGAAACAAAAGATACACAATACTTTATCACCTCTTTGGAAAAAGATGCCGCAAGTCTGATTATGCATAAGAGGAATCACTGGCAGGTGGAAAATGGACTTCACAGGATGCTTGATGTGGAATTCAGAGAAGATGACAGTAAAAAGAAAATGAACTCGGCTATAAACTATTCTATTATAACGAAAATGGTTACAGCAGTGCTTAAGAGGAATGAAAAGAAAATACCGATAGGGAGAAAAAGACTGATGGCAGGATGGGATGAGAATTTCATGGAGAAACTTATTCTGGAAACTATTAACTTCCTTAATATCGGAGATTGATGCGTTTTCTCTGGTCAGCGGTGTACTTATATACATCCTGATTGGTATCGGTATCGGTGCCTTCATGCATGGTTTTGTGCCGGAAGGCTTCTTCCAGCAATACATGTCGAAAGACAACTGGTATGCCGTGCCTCTGTCTGTGATTCTTGCCGTACCGATGTATGCCAATGCCGCGGGTATCGTGCCAGTCATCGAGGTGTTCGTGGCAAAAGGCATTCCCATCGGAACCGCAATCGCTTTCATGATGGCGGTCGTAGGCCTTTCCCTTCCGGAAGCCACCCTGCTGAAGAAAGTAATGACTTGGAGGCTTATCGGCATATTCTTCGGAACGGTGGCGTTCTTCATCATTCTGTCGGGCTATCTGTTTAACTATATACTGTAGATAAGATAATAAATAGAGTAAGGGAATATCCCTATTTTAAGTCAAACCAATAAAAAAACGAAATAAATGAAAGTATTGATTCTTTGTACAGGAAACAGCTGCCGCAGCCAGATGGCTCACGGCTTTTTGCAGTCATTCGATAAAAACCTGGAAGTATATTCAGGGGGTACCGAACCGGCATCCCAGGTAAATGCCAAGGCAGTGGAAGTGATGAAAGAAGTGGGAATAGACATCAGCTCGCATGTGCCTACACACGTCAACACGTATCTCGATCAGGAATGGGATTATGTAATCACCGTTTGCGGTGGCGCCAATGAAAGCTGTCCCGCCTTTACAGGAAAGGTCGGCAAACGTATGCACATCGGTTTTGACGATCCTTCACATGCTACAGGCACACCGGAGTTCATCGACTCGGAGTTCCGCCGTGTACGTGACGAAATCAGAAATGCCTTTGCCCGTTTCTATATCACGGAAATCAGAAAAGAAGAATTGCCGAAATGCGCTTGCGGCGACTAGGGCGTTACTACCCAAAATGAGCGATATGACACATATTCTGACAGGAGATTTGGACTGTTCAGACGGTTACAGTATCATTGATAACTTTGTCCCCTTGCTATTATCAATCTGCCAATGCTTGTGAATGGGGTGCCCATTTTGCGCACAAAGTGATCATATAAAAAAAACACCGATCATCGGAATATGGTAAAGCGTATCCGGTGGTCGGTTTCATTTTTTGCTTTTTTAGTGCTTATTGTTCCCGTTCAAAATGGGCAAATGTGAACTGTTATTTGTTCAGCATCTGTAGTTGGTTGTCGCCCATCATTCTCAGGCCTTTAATGAAACATTTAATAAGAAATCTCATTTTTGTAGTTGTTTTTATGTTTTACAACACAAAAGTACGCATTGTTTATTACATAATATGTTGTATAGCATATAATTTTCATGAAAGGCCTTAATACTTGATATATGTCAACCAGATGGTAGAAGCTGAATGACTTTTTCTTTTCTGTCGTTATTTGAAAATAAAAATAGTATCTTTGGCAGACCGTACTTTTGAAAGAAAAAGAATGAGAATATGAGAAAAATGTCTTTGCTGAGTGTATGCTTTTTCTGTTTGCTGAGCCTGTCGGCTTGGGCAGAAGTAATTCCGGTCGACACGATACCTTTCGAACTGGGTGCCGACAACCGCTTGTATGTGACAGTCTATATCAACGGGCAGGACGACCGTCCCTTGCGCTTCCTGCTGGATACGGGAGCGACGGACGTGGTGCTCAATTCCAATTCGCCTCGCACCGAAGGGCTGGTTGCCTTTACGGAAAGTGTGGAGAACCAGGGTGCCAATTCGGTGGAGACCATTTCTTCCACAGCCCCCTCTCAGGTGGTGAGGATGGGCAGCCGGGCCATTTCCGGCTTGGAACTGATAGCTATTCCTTATCCGCCCGATGCCTGGGACGGCGTGCTGGGACTGTCTTACCTGAGGAACTTTGATGTCCGTATCGATTATCGGCGGAAATCCATCTTCCTGTATGAATTGGGCAACGGGCAGAAGGCAGCATCGGACAAGGCTGTCAGGCTGAAGATGGACTATCGTCTTGGAGTGCCGGTCGTTCCGGTCGGCGTGCGTGTCGGTGGAGTGGATTATCAGGTATCGGTAGAGGTAGACACGGGTTCCGACCGTGTGTTCGACCTCAATACACCTTTCGTCCGTCGCAACGGCCTGCTGGGCACGCAGAAACCATTTGCCATCTCGCGCATAGCCGGTACGGTGAAGGAGGGCGGTGAACTGCAGAACGTGTACTTCGATTGGGTGACACTGGGAGATGCCCTGACTTTGCCCCGCATACCCGGTGCTTTTTCTACAGTGACGGAAGGGGTGCAGGCCAGTGAGGCGATGGACGGCGTGTTAGGCAACAATTTCCTGCAACGCTTCAACCAGCTTTATGACTTCAAGAACAACTTCCTTTATTTGGAGGTGAACGACCGACTTTATACTCCTTTCTATGACTTTTTGGTTCGTTGAACAGTCTCAACCCGAATGATGCGTATTATAAACCCTTTCCAGCAGCTGATTGCCCAACAAGGGGCGATAGTGTCCTGATTCATAATAGTTGTGGTAATCTTCTGTAAATTCATTGATGCCACTGAAATCATATACATTTTCTTTTCCGAAAATGCCTTGCAAGATTTTTCTGTCATCCGGGTGCAGTTCTTTCTGGTTATAATCCGGACTGATGATGACACGTACCGAGGTGTCGTGGCGGCGCAGGACCTTCCTGATTTCCTCCAACAGCACACGTTGCCGCTGAAACAGGACAGGCTCTTCTACCACAGCAATACCATCCCGTTCGGGAAACTCCTGTTTACGGTTTCTCCAGTATGCCTCACCTTCCTGCTCAATCATCTTCTCGCGTGGATTGAACGCATCGTTGTTCTTCGAATCGCGTATCCTTCCATAAGGGTTCATTCGCTTCATCCCTGGTTCCACACGTCCTGTGATTCTATATTTCAGATAGGGGAACAAAAAGTCTGGCATTGCGAATGCCTGTATGAATTCCATCTGCACAACAAACGGATTACAGCCCGATATAGCAGCCGGAAGTATATGGCTGGGACCTGTCAGGAGTTCAGAATGTGAAAGGGAAGTCCGGTCCAGAACCAGCAGCACATTCTTGATTTCTGCACTTTCACTCTCAAGGGCATGAAGCTTGAGGATAATCGCTTTCATACTTTCCGCATTACCGAAAAGGCGGATGGCACGGTCGCCGGGGGCAAGGTATTTTTCCCATTCTCCGCATCGGAAGGCCATAGTACAAGAATTACCCAAGATAAAAGAATTGAAATGCACGCTGTCATTATGATTCTTGTATATTTGCCAACCTACATGATGTTCGTTCAGCATGACATTAGAATCATACACATCATATTTGTGAAGTACCATGAAAGGGTCATCGTACACGTATAAGACAATCAAAGCCCAAAAGGGTATGGTGAACCACGCCAACTTCCGGACAAGGCGTAGGAAAGCAGCGCGTTTACGGATGCTTGCGCCAGGAGTAGTTTTTGGTATATTTCCCATCAGAATTGCAGATATATGAAGTTTTCCGTGCCGAACTTGCCATAAGCAAACACGGCAAACACAATTAAATAATACACTGTCCAGCGAATGAAGGCCCGCTGTTTTTCAAAACGAAGAAGCAAGTCGCTTTTGGACATAAAATAGTCATAAAGCAGTATCAGCAAGAATGCGCTGCCAGCCACGATGCAGATGTGGTCGGGCATGCCGATATTGATTTCTTTCCAGCTCGCACGAGTCTGAAAAGAGATGTTCCGCAGGAAATAGAACGCGTCTGAAACAGACTGTGCCTTGAAGAACACCAGCGATACGGCAAAAATGAGGTAGGTGCGGACAACCGAAAGCGTGGCGAACAGTCGTTCTCCAATCTGTTTCCTTACCTTGTTCCGTATTTTCTCCGTCCTCAGTTCCCACACAATCACAAGCCCCTGAATGAATCCATAGACGGCAAATGTCCATCCCGCACCGTGCCATATACCCAACGCAATGAAGGTCACCATGAGGCTTGCCGCCACACCTCCTTGTCCCCAACGGCGAGTGAACGATGACAAAGGAAGAAAAAGGTAATCCCGCACCCAGGAGGAAAGGGAGATATGCCAGCGGCGCCAGAACTCAGCCGTGGTCTGGGCGGCAAAGGGATGCGCGAAGTTGGGTGACAGTTTCAATCCAAACAACATGCCTGTTCCAATCGCCATGTCCGTGTAGCCGGAGAAGTCGGCATACAGTTCGATGGGATAAAGCAAGCAAGCCATCAGCAGTTGTACACCTGAGGCGGTGTGCATCGAATGGAATACTCCGTCAATATAGGGTGCTATATGGTCGGCAAGCACCAGCTTCTTCACCAATCCCACCACAATCAGCTTCAGGCCGTAGGTCATCATGGAATAGGAGGCAGGAGAGAGTCTTCGGACTTGCGGAAGCAAATCGGCAGACCGTTCAATGGGACCCGACAGGAACTTCATGAACAGGAGCATATAAAGCAGGAAATCCATCAGACTCCGCTCCGCCTTTTCCTCCTCCCAATAGACTTCCGTCAAGTAGCCGATGGCCTGAAAGGTGTAGAACGACATGCCCAACGGGAAAACAATGCCGGAGTTTCCGGTCAACTGGTGGGCATAGCGGAACCCAATCCAGCAGAGGACGAGACAGGAGATACTGCTCCAGTAAATCAAGCGGGAGCCCCTTCCTTTTTCACAGGCCCGCTCAATCCGTATCGCCGCACCGTAGGTGAAAAGACTTACGACCAGTGCCGTGACAAGAAATGCGAGATTGAAGTAGCCGATGAAAACCCCACTGGCCGCCAGTAGAATCCGCTTCCGCCCTTTTTCACTGACAAAATGGTATAAGGTGAAACAGAGCAGAAGCAGCAGGACAAATTCAAGGGAAATGAATGACATCGCTTTTCCCTCCTTATTTGGCCTTATTCAGGATAGTCTGACACAGATCGCCTACGTTTTTCAATTTCACGATCTCACGAAACGTGAAACGCACCCCGAACTTCTTCTCAATCTCGGTGAGCAGTACCATATTGGTCAGCGAATCCCATCCCTCCACGTCGTGGGCCGTAGTGCTTTCGGTCAATGTGATGTTGTCTCTCTTCAATACTTTTCTGAATATTCCGTTCAGGGTTTCCAATAATTCTTTCGTTTCCATATACTTGATTGTTTTTGAGTTATTGCGTGATGAATTTTAATAGTTGCTTCCGGTCAGTTTTGTTGCTGTTGTTTTGTGGAAAACAAGGGATGAAGTGGATGTGCCGGGGGCACATATAAGACGGCAGACGGCTTTGCAGGTACTGTCCCAGGCGTTCCGTATCTTCCGTCTCCCGCTCTACGGTCAGGTGCAGTTCACAACTTCCGTCAGAGGTATAAACCGGCAACACTACCGCGTTACAGCTATGTCGGTAGAACGCCTTGACGTGGTATTCAATCTCGCCCAACTCTATTCTGAAGCCTTGTATCTTTACCTGTGTGTCTTTGCGGCCACAATAAACGATGTCTCCGTCCGTATCTGCCCGGCAGAGATCGCCGGTCCGGTAATAAAGCTTTCCGGAAGAATCCGTCACAAAACATTCCGCCGTCTTTTCGGGAGCACCCCAATACCCGCTCATGAGTTGAGGTCCGGAAATCCACAGTTCACCCGTCTCTCCGGTCGGAAGTGGTTTGCCCGAAGGGGAGGCAATCAGATAGTCCATCCCCTGAAAAGGTTTCCCGATTGCCGCCATGCCGTTATGGTGTTTGGCCCCTTCTGCCGGGATGACATACGACGTGCAGTAGATGGTCGCTTCGGTCGGTCCGTACAGGTTGATGACCGTGGCGTTGGGTATGCAAGGACGAAATTCGTGGAGTAGATTCACGTCGGTGGCCTCCGCGGTGACGACGAGATAGCGCAAGTCTGGGAAACAGATTTCCCCGAAATAAGGACGTGACAACCGAAGCACGGAAGGGGCTACAGCCGCAAACGTAAGCCGATGGCGTTCCATGATATCCAGTACGTTCAGGTATTTCATTCCCTGCTGCGGAACGGGATAGACACACGCACCGAGGGTGAGGGGATAAAGAAACGACACGACAGAGACGTCAAACGTCAGTTCGAACATCTGAAGCATACGGTCGTTTTCATCCAGTTGCCATCCTAAAGCCCGATAGGCCCGATAGAACGCATTCAGGTTCTTCCGGGAGATGGGGACACCCTTGGGTTCGCCCGTACTTCCGGACGTGAAGATGATGTAAGCCGGTACGTCGGAATCCACCTCCTTAATACCGGACGGCAAAGCAAGCTGATGGGAGGGGAGAGACACCCGTATGCCTCTGATGTCGGCGGGAAGCATGGGGCCATTTTCCCCACTGTAGAGCATCAGGCCGATGCCGGATTGCCGGGCTATCCGAGCGTTGCGCTCTGCCGGATAATCGGGATGTAACATGACGTAGGTTTTCCCGGAAAGTAGCACACCCAAAATGGAGGCGTAGGTCTCCATACGGTTTTCGGCTGCGATGCCTACCGTGTCTCCGTCGAGATTTCTCAGCGTTTCACAAATACTTCCTGCCAGTCCGAACAATTCCTGATAGGTATAGGTCTGGTCGTCAAGGACCAGTGCCGGACGCATGGCGTAACGATTAGCAGCCTGTACCATGGCTGCCAGCATATCTGCGTCGTTTTTCTTTTCCATATTACGTAATTATAGTCTAGTCTATTATGTCGCTTTCCTTTATTTGTTTATTGGTATAACGGAGATTGGCACAAATCCCCCTATTCCAGGAATGTGAATATTGGTTAAATGTAAGTATGTGATAGATGATAGTTATACTGATTTGCATGCGGACAGCGTTCTGAGAGGGAAAAATATACGTGATTTATTACAAGAAGAATGACTGCTCTGTAGTGTTTCCGGAAAATGCTTCGTCGAATTGTGCCACATGAGGAAATGTTTTTTATGTTTTCCATTCGAGAACCGTATGTTTTCCATCCGTGAAACGTACGGTTCTCAAGGCGGAAACATACGTTTTCCGTGTGGGAAACATAGAAATTTCAAGCCCAAATGGGTATTTATGCTTGGGCGTTTTTGAGTCTACATAAAAGGAGGAAATAGAAATAGAGGCCATCTCAATTCATTTTGAGACAGCCTCTTTATTTTTATCCGTAGTGATCTTTAGGACAAACTCATTTGAGCCAGCAAACAAAGCCATTACATTTCTTCCACATTACTTTTGCATTAAGTTATAAATAACATTATTTGATATGGAAACAATTGATACAATGAAAGGTAAAAGGGTTGCATTGGTAACAGGTGCAGCAATGGGAATAGGGCTTGCTTGCGCTGAAGCATTTGCCAAAGCCGGCTATATGACAGTTTTGGTAGATATTAAAGAGCCGTCAGAGCAGGCAAGAAAATTAGTTGAAGAAGGTTTTTGGGCAGTGGCATACCGTTGTGATGTGTCTGATACACTCGCGGTAAAAGAAATGATTGAGTGGGTTGTTGGGAAATATGGCAGATTGGATGCAGCACATAACAATGCCGGGATTCAAACACCTCAGCGTCCAATGGCTGAAATTACCGATGAGGAGTTTGACCGGACTGTGGCAGTGGACTTGAAAGGAGTATGGAACTGCATGCGTTATGAAATCATCCAAATGCTGAAACAAGGTAGCGGAGCGATTGTGAACACATCTTCACAAGGCGGTGTTACAGGTTTCCCCGGACAAGCTGCTTATATCGCTTGCAAACATGCAATTATCGGGTTGACCCGTACAGCGGCCATTGACTATGCAGCAAAAGGCATCCGTATCAATGCCGTATGTCCGGGCGTTATACGAACACCTATGGCTGAAGACTTAATACGTCGTAATCCGGAATTAGAAACGGAACTTGTACTTGACATCCCAGCCGGAAGATTAGGAAAACCGGAAGAAATAGCCAATGCTGTACTTTGGTTGTGTAGCCCGCAAGCAAGCTTTGTGGACGGACATGCATTATTGGTAGATGGCGCTTTTTCAATACATTAACTCATATAATTACAGATATGGAACATAAAGAAGGAATCAGCCGCCGTGCTTTTTTGAAGACAGCCGCAGCCGTAGGTGCAGCATTGACCATACAGCCGACAATGAACAAGGTACAGGCTGCAAATGCCGCAATAAATGGAGATGATAATCGGAATATGCAAAAAGGTAACAGCCTTCCGCATCGTACATTGGGTAGCGGAAAGGCTGCATTTGAAGTGTCAGCTCTCGGATTCGGGGTTATGGGTATGACTTACAACCGCAGCCAGCACCCTGACAAGAAAGCGTGTGTCCGCCTTCTGCACAAAGCTGTAGAACGTGGAGTGACTCTTTTTGACACAGCTATCATCTATGGTCCGATAACCAATGAAGAACTTGCCGGAGAAGCTCTTTCCGAATTCAAAGGAAAAATCAACGTGACAACGAAATTTGGACATGAAGTGATAGACGGAAAGGCAACAGGCAGACAAGACAGCCGTCCAGCTATTATACGCCGTTATTGTGAGGATTCTTTAAGACGTCTTCGATTGGATTCACTACCCATGTTTTACCAGCACCGTTATGACCGCAATACCCCGATAGAGGAGGTTGCATCTACCATTGCCGACCTGATGAAAGAAGGTAAGGTGCAGCATTGGGGAGTGTGCGAACTGAGTGCGGAATCCATACGCAAGGCTCATGCTGTTTGTCCGTTGACAGCCGTTCAAAGTGAATACCATCTGATGCATCGTCTTGTAGAAGAAAACGGTGTACTTGATACATGTCGTGAATTGGGTATTGGTTTTGTCCCTTACAGTCCGATTAACCGAGGTTTTCTCGGTGGAGACTTGAATGAATACACCCAATTTGATCCGAACAATGACAACCGTAACACGCTTCCCCGTTTTACACCGGAAGCCATGCGTGCCAACTACCGTATTGTGAATGCACTGCAACGTTTCGGGCGGGAACGTGGCATGACATCGGCACAACTTGCACTCGGCTGGCTGTTGCAGAAAGCTCCGTGGATTGTTCCTATTCCGGGTACGACCAAATTGTCACACTTGGAAGAAAACCTGCGTACACTCGACTTCAGTCTCACACCGGAAGAATGGCAGGAGCTGGAAAATATGGTGTCAGCTATCCCTGTCATGGGAGACCGCTACAATGCCGAGCAGCAGAAACAGGTTGGAGGTTGATTTTATTTTGCTTTACATATTAAAATCGAATGATATGAAACCATATAATATTAGCCACATGATAATGTCAATCGACAATCGTAAAGAACTATGTCATGAAAATTAATGTTGTGTCAATTTTTATTGTTTTGCTGGCATTGACTTCGTGCGTCAACAATTCTACATCAAAAAGAAATAAAAATATGGATACATTGAATCTTACACAAGAATGGGACAAAACATTTCCAAAGGCGCCCCTGTGCGGCAGCTTCCACCTGTGATACCTGTTCAGGCTGAACCTGCGTTGTCTGTTCCTGCTTCTTTGCCATTGTTGTTTCCTCCTCTTTTGTTTGACTGTTTTTCTGATTGTTTACCTTCGGTATGATTTCATAGCGTTTCAGAAACTCCTTTACCGCGTCTGTCTTCTTGCCTTCGGCCAGGTCCTTGAGGGCCTGTTTGTTCTGCCTGTAATCGTTGAAGGTCATGCGGATAAGCCTGAAATGCGTAGGTTCTTTCAGCTGGCTCCAGAAATTCTTGATGAAGTTTTCGAGGATACTCGAATTCTTGTCGAATTTTAGGAATGAGTTCTCGTTCTTCTCTTCCGGTGTAACCGTCTGATAATTGCTTTTCTCGTCTGCCTTGCTGACCACTCCCAAACCTTCTTTTGGGTCATTCTTGTTATGTACCAGCAGAAGCTCGTCAATTTGTTCTACATAAGGTTTTTCCGGTTTCTTTGTCCGGCCTTGCCTTTTTTCCTTGTCAGGACTGTTTTCTTGTGCCATAATCTTTTGTTTTGAGTGACTACTTGATTTGTTTCACAGTCCAAATGTAAGATGATAAATTGAGTAATTGCCTGATTCGCAAATAGATGAAATTATATGTCATCAGGCGTCATCAAATGTCATACGAAGGATAGGAAAGAATGCAAAAACAGTTGGAAAAAAGGATGAAAGGAAGTAGGAAGAGTATAAGTAAATGTATAGCTAAGCCACCGGACTATGCAGATTGGAGGGAGCTGAAATCCCTGTATTATTTCGGGAGTTGATAGGCAGGCTATGTTTTGTTATTTGGGAAGGTGGATTTTCATAGTATTTGTGAGGTCATATATGGAATATAAGGATAGTCGCCTTTGATTCACGGCTATGCGTCACGTCGGTCGCAGTTAATCCCTGTAATCTTTCCTTTAATTCTAATCCGTTTGCCGCCGTATTCTTTTTCAGGTGAATTTTCATAGCGTAAGCCATAAAGAAAATTCTCCTGAAAAAAAGAATAAATGCGGCTGGCAAATTAGGATTGGGATTTATCTTTGATGGAAGGGATAGCTGATTATTATTTGAATTTGTAGTATAATTGGAATCTAAAATATTACAAATATTTCCATAACATATGGATAAAAATCATGCTCCTTGAGCTCTGAATTCATTCGGGGTGATTCCCACTATACGTTTGAATATGCGGCTCATGTGTTGTGGATATTGGAATCCGAGACTGTAAGCTATCTCGCTCATAGGCGTTTGGATGTAGAGAGCAGTGACTCTTTAGCATGGCCTATCAGCTTGTCCTGAATATATTCCGTGACAGTCTTTCCTGTCTGTTTGCTGATCATGTCACCGAAATAATTGGGCGAAAGAAAGACCTTGTCTGCAAAGTATTTCACGCTTGGCAGACCGTTCTCTTGTGGAGCTTTGCTATCAAAATATTCATCAAGCAGCCGTTCAAAACGGACAACCACATCCTTATTGGATACCTCACGAGTAGTAAATTGACGTTCATAGAAGCGCATACAATAATCGAGTAATAATCCGATATTGGCAGTTATCAACCTTCGGCTGTGTTTGTCAATATTATGTTCCAGTTCGGCCTCAATCTTACGAAAACAATCCATTATGGTCTCACGTTCTGTTTCAGACAAATGAAGGGCTTCACTTGTCTCGTATGAGAAGAAAGAATACTTTTTTATCTCTTGCCCCAACATTGTTCCACGAATAAAATCAGGATGGAACAATACGCCGTGCGCCGTTGGCCTGGTACCTTTCAACATTTCTATCGCGGCAACCTGTCCCGGGGCGAAACAGACAATGGTTCCTTCTTTGTAATCGTAAGGTTGACGGCCATAGGTAATATCTCCGCATTTTGTATCTTTCAGGAACAGGGCATATACTCCATAATTGATTTTAAAATGTTCCGGCCATACGGTTGCTTTTGACAAATCGACGACTGCAACCATAGGATGCAATGTTTCCAACCCGAACAACTTGTTATACTTATCGACGCTATCCAGTTTAATTAATTCTTCCATATCGCAAGGTATTATCGTTGTTGCAAATATAATGTTTCAATTTGGAATATATACTTTCTCTATTACAGTATCCATGATTAGGGTATAAATATCGGGAAATTGTATACAACCCTCCTATGTGAATCAGGCTAATTTTGCATAAGTCATTAAAATACAGTTTTATGGATACAGAAAAGGATATGTCTCGTAGGGCCTTTTTGAAGGATTCGATACTGACTGGAGGGTCATTAATGTTATCTGGAATTCTCCCCTTAAAAGCCGGTAATTATATAATGCAGGAACGCAAGACGGATTACGAACTAAATGAATCCGACAGTATACTGAAAGGAATATGTGATATTCATATTCATGCTGCTCCGGACAGTCGAATGCGGTCGGTTGACGAATGGCATTTCGCCCAAGAAGCCCAAGAAGCCGGATACCGGGCAATTATGTATAAATCCAACGATTTCAGTTGCCATGACCGGGCTTATCTGATACGTCAGGGAATTTCGGACATTGAAGTGTTTGGAAGTTTATGCATGAACCGTGTTCACGGCGATCGTGTAAATGCGTATGCTGCCGAAAAAGCTGTCGCTACTTCCGGAGGCCTGTGTCGTTGCATTTGGATGCCAACACTGGATGCGGAGTATCATTATCGATGTGAAGGAAGAAAAGAAAAAGGCATTCCTGTTCTGGACCGTTCAGGACAAGTCCTACCTGAAGTTATACGGGTCATGGAAATATGTGCCGAGGCAGATATTATTTTTGCCACCGGTCACTGTTCGCCGCAGGAAAGTATCATTCTGGCACGAAAAGCGTCAGAGGTTGGCGTGAAACGATTCGTAGTAACACATGCCAATTCCCATTTCTGGATGATGACTTCCGATCAGATACGTCAGTGTGTTGATTTGGGAGCATACATCGAATATTGCTATCTGCCATGCCTTTGGGGAGAAAATAGCGGAATGCCTCAATATGAACGTCAGTCTATCGGGACATTCGCAGATCTTGTTCGTGTATCTTCTGATAGAGGTTTTATTTCTACAGATTTAGGCCAGTCTGTTATGCCTCACCCCATAGCAGGAATGAAACAATGTATTAAAGATTTGGATAAAGCCGGTTTTACAACAACGGAAATCAATAGGTTGGTACGGGATAACCCCGCTATGTTAATCGGTTTGAATGATTAAAATGAATATATTATGGATAGAAGAGATTTTTTCAAGCGGACAGGAATGACACTGGCTGCCGGTGCCCTGTTAGGACCAAGAGTATTGGCTGATGAGGCAGAAAAGAGAGTTGTCCAAGAAGAATTGTCAGGCAAAATTTTGAATTATAATCCAAGGATGCAGTATCGTCCAATGGGACGTACCGGAGTTGATGTTTCCGCATTGGGGTTTGGTATGCTCCGATTGCCGATGCTAGCAAATGGAAGTGTGGATTTTGACCAAAGTGTGGCCATGGTACGTCGGGCAATTGAAGGTGGTGTAAACTATATTGATACTGGGCGTGTCTACCTGAACGGACAGAGTGAACAGGCTGTCGGAAAGGCACTCGCGGGAGGATGGCGTGACCGTGTCTATGTCACCTCCAAATCTCCGTGGTGGGCCATGGAACGGCCGGAGGATTTTGAGAAGTTTTTTGATGAGTCGCGCCGTGCCATCGGAACGGATGTCATTGACTTCTACCACATCCACATGATCATGCATCGAGGCTGGAACGAGAAGGTGGTTCCTTATAAACTGATTGAGAAAATGGAGAAACTAAAGGCCGACGGAAAAATCCGTTTCATGGGATTCTCGTTCCATGATCGCCTCCAGCTTTTTAAAAAGGTGGTCGAGGCATCATCAGCTTGGGATTTCTGCCTGATTCAACATAACTATCTCGATTATGAATACGAAGCTGGCGTATTAGGTCCGAAGTACGCGGCAGCGAACGGTATGGGTGTTGCCGTAATGAAGCCTGTACGTACTGGATTTTTGGCCAATCTTCCCCAGTCAATGCGTGATGCACTTCGTTCTACCGGAGTAGAAAAGCCGGATGTGGAATGGGCTCTCGACTACCTGTGGGATATTCCAGAAGTGAGTGTAGCGGTCAGCGGGATGAATTCCATGGCCGATGTGGAGGCCAACTTGAAATATGCTTCCAAAGCACGGCCCAACATGTTGACACCCGATGAACGGGAGGCTTTGGGTGCGACCATCTGTGCATTTCGAGAGACCCCGGGACATATCGATTGCACGGGATGTTATCAGTGCATCCCTTGTCCACACAATGTAGCTATCGGCTACATCTTTGCATATGTTTACAACAATTATCTTGTACACAAAAATATGAATCGGGCTTTGGCTGATTATACAATTTCCATGTCCCCAATCCAGCGAGGAGCACCGGCTTCGGCCTGTGTCAACTGTGGGGCCTGTCTGGAGAAATGTCCGCAAGGGTTGGATATTCCCAACCTGCTGGCTCGTGTTAAAGAAACTATGGGAAAATAATCACAAATAACATTCCTGCTGGAATTTACATTGTGCAGTTGGTTACAAACAATGCTTCTAAAACATACAAGTTCCGTGCTGCTGACTGATGATAATTCACATGGTTATTTATTGATATTGAAACGAAGACTCTTTATCATATTGATGAGGGTCTTCGTTTTATTTTATGAATTGTCCGTTATCTGTAATTCAGGTATATATGTCAAAGAATTGTCTACCATTCAATTTTTCTCATACATTTAACTTTGTTGCAGTTAAAAAAAAATCCAATGAATATTTATAAGAAGCGATATGTATATGAAGAGTAAACTTGTTTTAGCTATTATTTTATGCATTCAGATTCAGATAGCCTGGGCACAGGCGAGAATTCGTTATGATAAGAAAGGTCAGGCTACTCCCTCTGCTGTACAACCATTTGGGGAAGAGGCATTCAATGTTCAAAATGAAACAGTCATCCGCTGGTTGGGTAATGCGGGATTTTTTATTAATAGTCGCGGAACTTGTGTTATGATTGATCCCATGTTGAAAGGGTTTGATATGCCTGTTTTATTTCAAGCACCAATTACTCCGGAGCAGGTTCCACATCTGGATGCGGTACTCATTACTCATTGTGATAACGACCATTACAGCATACTGTATTTACAACTAATTAGTTCTCAATATTTTATAAGCAATAAGTCAGGAATATGGTCGTTGTCTTTAATTGTACATTCTAAAGGATGAGGATTTAACATTTTTATTATTTCTTAGCTTATTTGACTTATTATCACCTGTTCGTACAGTCAGAGTACTTCTTCCGAAAGTTGTTCGGGCTCTTCGTCCGTCACCTTATGTTGGTTGACGCCGGGAAAGTAGTGACGCGTGTAAATCATCTGTTGCCGGATGTTGCTGGTCGTCACGTACCGCCCAACATTCTATTAATTTATGAGCGTGCTCTGGCGGGTGATAATAAGTCGGTGAGTTGTCCCATCAAGCCGAAGAGGAACCGGAAATTATTATTTACCAGTTCGTGGTCACCTTCGATGAAGCAGTCCTTGACAAACGTTCTCATAGCCGATACCTCGTCTTTCTTGGATACGGGCATGAACTTGGAGAACTGCGAAAAAGTTGGTTCTGCCATGAGGGCTACATACATCTCCTTTTTACCGCAAAAGGTTTTCCGAACTCCACCATCAAATAAACCTTGCGCAACTTCTTTTCTTCCATAAACGTATTTTTTATTTTCCGATAGATATAGGACGGAAAAAAGAAAGAATGTGGAAAAACGGAAAGGAAAGTGCAGGTACCCCGTGATATTTTCCGCTATGCGTATATGGGAGGGGGGGTACGTTATATTTCTTTAACAATATAATATAGTGAACTTTGCCTTATTTTGCGTCTTTTTATATAAACGCACAGAACAATAACCCTATTTGCATGAATAAATTTACGATAGACATAGATGAAACATTCAAATATTATTATCGCCCGTTATGCTTGTACGTACTGCACTATGTTCACGACACGGATATTGCAGAAGACATCGTACAAGACAGTTTTTCTATCCTATGGGAGAAATTAAGTATCAGTGGAGCCGAGATAGAAAATGTCAAAGCCTACCTTTATACGACTGCCCGCAACCGCAGTCTGGATTATCTGAAGAAAGAAGAGATATATGATCCGAATCTTTCTCCTTCCGATTTTGAAGATACGTTGAGCGATGAGGAAGCGGAGGAACGTTCGGTCAGGGAAGCGCGGATGTGGACTGCCATTGATGCCTTGCCCGAACGCTGCCGGGAGATATTCCTTCTGAACAAACGCGACGGCATGAAATACAGGGAGATAGCCGCCAAGTTCCAGATTTCCGTAAATACGGTGGATAACCACATCAGCAAGGCACTCCGACTGATACGGGAAGGGACACAGAAAGTTTACGCATTCTTATTTAGCTAATATTCACAAATTCCGCATAGTGAATTTGTCTGTAATCCCAGTCATTAATACGAAAACCAAAATAAAAGAGTATGAGAACCACGGATGAAAAATGCCTTCATTTTGTCTTGCGCCACTATCAGAAGAACAAGTTGGATACGCAAAAAGCATCGAAGGCTTTCAAAGAGAAATACCAGATACCGGAACAGGAACAGAAATCCTTCCGCTTGTGGTGGATACTTCCCGGTATAGCGGCAGCCATTCTGGTCGCAGTCCTTATTTATCCCCGCTTCCGGGAAAACGGAGCATGGAAGGAGGTAACGGCTTACTCGCACCCTGTGGACTATATGCTCCCGGACAGTTCCTCCATAACTCTGTTCCCGCATTCTTCCGTCCGTTTCCACGCAAAAGATTACCGGAAATCCAGCCGCAAGGTTCACATGGAAGGAAAAGTCGCGTTTTCTGTCAAGCATGACAATGCCCACCCGTTTACGGTAGAAGGGAAACTGTCCCAAGTCAGGGTATTGGGTACTGTCTTTACCGTCGATGAGAGCCGTGCAGACACAGCTATCGTGCAAGTAACATCGGGAAAGGTGCAGTTCTCAGCAATCGGGCAACCGGACGCCGTGATACTGACCGGAGGCATGGCAGCGCAAGTAACGGAAGAACAACCGGACGTACAGGTAATCAAAGAACGGAAAACGGGCAGCTTCATTTTCGACAATACCCCGTTGCCCAAAGTGCTTGAAGAATTGTCGAAGTTCTACAAGGTAAAGCTGGTTGCCAATAAGACAGACAAACGGCTGACAGCTAATTTCAAGGACAAAAACTTGGATGAGATTATCGAGATTATAGAAAAAGTATTGAATGTAAAGATAGAGAAGAAGAAACAATGAGAATCGTACTGACCTTGTTCCTATTCTGTGTATGTATGAGTGTCAAAGCTCAACAACAGTATATGACGGAAATGAAAAAAGCTATCGACCTGATGCAGGAAATGTACGACATAACTTTCGTATATGACTCATCCTTGGTGACTACCAAACCCCAATCCTTTCCTTTGGCAGGAAATTCTTTGAAGGAAAACTTGGAAAGGATTTTTGGCGGCATCGGCATAAAATGGGAAATCCGCGACGAATACGTCCTGCTGTTCCGTCCGAACAACTATACCTTTTCCGGATATGTGTGCGAAGACAGCGGGGAAACGCTCATCAATGTAACCATCCTTGACCTGAATACCCTGAAAGGCACACTGAGCAACGCACATGGCTTCTTCAGTATTACGCTGCCGGAGGGGAAACACAAACTTCGTTTCTCTTATATAGGTTATCAGGATGTGGTGAAGGAAGTGGATTTGACATCCAATTACAACGGTGTCATCTACCTGAAAGAAAGCAATACTTCGCTGAAAGAAGTAGTAGTGGTTGCAGACTTGAACGCTCCCCTCCGCACGACACAGACCGGCAAAGTGTCGCTGACCTCGGAACAGTTGAATACGGAGTTTTCGCTGCTTAGTTCACCGGACTTGGTAAAGACCCTCCAGAATATTCCCGGTGTGGCTTCCGGAACGGAGCTGCTTTCCGGCATGTATGTACACGGAGGCAAGAACGATGAGAACCTTTTTCTGCTGGACGGAACACCGCTTTACCAGATCAACCATTTGGGCGGGCTGTTCTCCGCTTTCAATACGGATATTATCAAAAACGTGGATTTCTATAAAAGCGGTTTCCCGGCACGTTACGGCGGCAGACTTTCTTCCGTAGTGGATGTACGCACCAAAGAGGGGAACATGAAGGAGTTTCACGGGACTTTCTCCTTGGGGTTGCTCGACGGCAGAGTCCAGTTTGAAGGCCCGATCATAAAAGACAAGACCTCGTTCAACATAGCCATGAGAAGAAGTTGGGTGGATCTTTTCACAGCTCCGGCATTCTTCCTGCTCAACCGTTCCAATCCCGATGACAAAAAGAACGTGCGCTATGCCTTTCACGACATCAACGGGAAAATCACCCACCGTTTTTCGGACAATAATAAACTGTCCCTTAGCGTGTATTCCGGAAATGACCTGCTGAAGACAAAAGCCCGGCAGACGTTCGAAGACGGGGAACATTACGACTCCGATTTCAAGGTCCAATGGGGCAACCTGACTACGGCTTTGACGTGGAACTGTCAAATCGCCCCGAAGTTGTCCGGCAGTTTCACCGGTGTCTATTCACGCAATATATCCATGTATGATTATGTGGAAGGCAGCCGTTTCTTTTCCGACGGGGAACAAACTTCCATGACGGGAATGGAACGGTCCAACCATTCCACGATCGACGACATGGGATACCGCATGGAGTTCGACTACCGTCCCAGCACGAATCATCATATACGCTTTGGCAGCAATTATCTGCATCACATATATCATCCGCAAAGCACGGCTTCCAGTAACTGGACGGACAGGGATACCTTATTGACAGAAAGTGCAAGCAGCTATAAGGGTAACGAGGTCGCTTTTTATGCGGAAGATGAAATGCGGCTCTCCTCTAAGGCGAAATTAAACGCGGGACTGCATTACACCCTTTATCAGACAGACGGAAAGATGTACCATTCCTTGGAGCCAAGACTGGCCATGAGTTACCAATGCTCGGAAAAAGCCACGATGAAAGTGTCCTATACGAAAATGAGCCAATTTGCGCACCAACTGTCAAACACCTATCTGAACCTGCCGACAGACAGTTGGGTTCCTTCCACACGCAAAGTTCGTCCCATGCGTTCAAGGCAAGTGGCAGCCGGGATATATACGGAGTTGCCTTGGCATATCAGTTTGAACGTGGAAGGATATTACCGTACCACAAGCCAACTGCTGGAATACGACGGGGGCAACAGCCTGATGCTTCCTGCCGAGAACTGGGACAATCTGGTCAAGACCGGCAAGGGAAAGTCTTACGGCGTAGAATTGTCATTGGCATACAAAGACCGTTACAATGTCATCGAAGCAGGATATACGCTTTCATGGAGCTTGCAAAAGTTTACTGATTTTTATCCCGGCTGGTATTCCAGCAAGTTCGACAACCGGCATAAACTGAACATCGCCTACCGGCATAAGTTCAATGACCGTATAGATGCCTACGCCGCATGGGTTTACCGTAGCGGCGACTGTGCCACCGTCCCGAACCAGTATGTAAACGGGCCGTCTTTTCCGGGCATACCGGATTCAGGCGAACCGGAACTGGTTTACGAGAAACCGAACAACATCACGCTCCCGGCATATCATCGGCTCGATTTGGGTGTCAATTTCCGGCGTACTACCAAAAGGGGATTCGAGCGTATCTGGAACGTCAGCATTTATAACGCCTATTGCCGTATGAATGCGTTTTATACCCGGATAGAGCGTCTGCCCGACGGCGGTTTCAGGGGTAAGGGATTTGGCATTTTCCCGATTATACCCTCGTTTAGTTATACCCTCAAATTTTAAGTGCATGAAACATTTATATCATATATTACTGCCCGTGTATATCGGCTTACTTTCGTCCTGTACCTATCATTTTGAACTGGACGATGTGGGCGCTTCCCCCAAACTGGTGCTATACAGCTATCCGGGAAGCGGCGACACAACGGTAGTCCACCTTT
>ERZ1027229.548-NODE-548-length-19710-cov-9.010990_pt1 | contig 19710 bp, 17 predicted proteins | sample MGYA00519245_ERZ1027229 | MGnify/ENA primary metagenome ERZ1027229 (study PRJEB26926, sample SAMN06164466) | human gut metagenome | biome: ENVO:00009003; feature: ENVO:2100002; material: ENVO:00002003 | host: Homo sapiens | place: USA | collected 2012 ...
CGAGATAGGAGTCCGTCTCGTGGGCTCGGAGATGTGTATAAGAGACAGGGTTGTTTTAAATCATTATCTGCAATAAAATGTAATACCTTCTCTAGAGTTTCTAATGTTAAATTAATACAATCACGAAGCTTTTCCGTATCAAGATTACATAATTGATTCTCCTTTGTATCAGATGGCATTGGTGCAAAATTATTTTGATGAGTTGTTCCAGAACAAAGAATTTCATAAGCAGGATTTAAAGCTGCAATTGGATAAGATACAGTTGTCTTCTGTGGAGAAAAAAACTCATACCCAAATTCTTGTATTTTATTTCTATAAATATTTGTATATTGAGTATAAATATCTAATCCATGTGCTTTCATTTTGGCAAAACGCATTTGAATAATACTTACTCTACTTCCTGCATTATTGAGTACTTCAAACCATGTAATTTGTTCATCTTCAGACAAATCCTCTGCCATATTAACAGTATAAGCATATGAAAGAATTTTGGTTCTTGCAAGAAGTAAAAAAGCCATTACATCATTATCCATACCTCTTTTTGACTGAACATAAGAAATAAGTTTTCCACTATCCCTGTTCATCAATATACCTACAGGCACCTGATTACCTCTGATATTTTCTGTAGTAATTACAAACTTGCCTGACCCTAAATCCAACACAATATCACGAAGATCATCATTATTGCAAAATGCCTTGTAATTGGTAGTTAAACGCTGCTGACCATCAACAACAGAAAACTGACCTCGAACCATATTAGGCATCACTTCTCTGTCAATAAACGAAACTTGTGGAACTGCAAAATCACTATCCGTATTATTGATAACATTTACTGATATTGCCGAAATTGGTGATTTCCCAAGCAGTTCATAATTTAATAGTTCTACACACTTCTGTTTTGTCCAACTAACATCTCTCTGATATAACGGGATTGTCAATGTTCCTCCATCAATCATGTTACAAAGATTTTCAACTGTTAAATTTCTTGTATTTCTTGTTGGATTCATGTTTACTGCTGCTTTCAGATCTTTATTGATATTCATAAAACGCCTCCAAGCTAAAGCTGCCATATGTAGCAGCTATATCATTTTTCTTTATTTTAAACATATTTAATCGTTTTTGTCAATAGCAGCTATTTTATATCAATCAAAAAAGAAGCCGATCAGACTACTCATCTAACCGGCTTCGTACACTCAAATCCCTATAAAATTCCTAACCTCATCCTTAAACTTCCAAACAATCTCCACATTCTCTGGATCCGTAACAACAACCTTCTCAATCAGTTCCTGCACCATTGCCTGTGTCAGTTCATCCGCTCCGGAATACTTCTTCATCACACCAAGAGCTTGTGATAAGCTGTCATCCGTCACAGTTTCTGCAGCCTTAAGCTTCTGCTCTAGCTCTGCTATATCAGCATCAAGCCTTTCAGCAAGCCTTCCAAGATCTGCTCTTCTTCTCTGGTACACTTCCTTATCCAGCTGACCTGCCATAAACTGATCCACATTTGCAAATCTGTCTGATTCACATTTTTCCTTTTCCTGCTGCAACCTGGCAAGTTTTTCAGCCAGAATCAGATTGTCCTGTCTGCCGACATTATTCTGCTTGTCCAGTTTCTGCTTAAAGACATCTGTCATATCAAGCAGCTGCCTTACCACAGACCATAATCCTAATACCTCCCATTCCTGAAAATAAATCTATGAACTTAACCACCTTTTTAGGCATCGGTTTATTTCTCCAACTTTAACAATAATTTTTAATGGATATAAAGATCCTGCAACCAAGGAAAAACAACTCAATTACAGGACTCTCCCATATCCAATTCTTTAGCTCTCCGCTTTTGCTAGCAGTTTCTCAAAAAGCAAATTCAGATTGGTATGTCTATGTAACGAATTCTTATCTTCTTTAATATAATTCCAAGATTCGTCATAACTCATATCTTTTACTGCTCCTGGATCATCAGAAATTTTTTTAATGAACCCTTCGACATCGCCAATATATGTTCTCGCAAATGTATCAGCCAATGAACGTTTCATACGATAGTCTAAATTAGCTGATCGATGAAGGTAATGATCCAAATTACAAGAAACATAGTATACCGAATACGGAACTGTTTTCTGCTTAACCTTTATAGTTTTGCAAGAACTTAAATAATCCAAATTCTCACTTTTTTGCTCGTTCCTCTTAACAATCTTATCCACATCCAAACAAGCAATTTTATCATCCTTATAAAATGGAGAATCTTCTTCAGATAACGATGAATCTAAAACCACACATTCATCTGGGATATAAGCCCCATCTGTATCGACAATTTGAATTATCTCTGAGATGTCCTTTGGTAATATTTTCTCTTTATCAAAGAAATCATCTAGGAATAATTCATAAATCGCTTCTTCGATGTTGCTTGGATGTACCCAGTAACGCTTTCCTTGCTTATTCACATAATTTGTAGATGTGATATCTCCGCCCTTTTCTTCCTCTTCTTTTCTAATTATAGGAAAATAGACTTCAATATTCTCATCTATCTCATCATATAATTCAGGAATGGCAAGTTGAAGCGCCTCTCGATCAGATTTACCTTCTACAAGGAACAAAACAATCTTTCTCTTTGGTCTTTTTCCCATTAACGCTCTCCTCCTGCCTTCTTCAACGCAGCAATTATCTTAAAGCGCTTGGTTTTATTGTATATTTCTTCTTCCTGCTCACACAGAATTATTTCTCTAAAGTATGTGTCTCTCAAATTATTTGTAGCAGAAATATTTTTCAGTCTAATATATCTGTTATCTGGATTAGTCGTTGTAAAGTATAAGAACTTTTTATCAATTACTTCCAATGGTCTGAGATTATGAGAAGTAAAGATAAACTGTCCTCTTCCAGACTCCTCAAGTGCCTGAAGGATTTCTCCAAGTAAGTATTCGAAAATACCTGCATCAAATTCATCAATTGCAACAGTTACCGACTTCTGATTGAATGCTGCAATGATCAAACTTAATACAGAAATAATCTTTCGTACACCATCAGACTCATCTCTAAGTGGCAATTCTTTTCCATCTCTATAAGCTGTCAACATCATTACTGTTGCCGGATTGCCATCTTTGTCCAATGTTTCCGAAAGTTCCTTAAATCCGATAGCTAAACCTGGTACCAATTGACCTAACACCGAACTAATATTATTTAAATCAGCCCTTAAATCTTCCACCATTTCTGTAGGAATAACTTCCGGTCTTTTTGCATTGAACATCATCTGTCCATCAGTTGTATATATAGGAAGCGCAAAATTAAGGCGAATAAATCCCGAAGACTTTGTATCAATCACATATAGATAATGACGTGCATACAGTCTCAACTCTACAAGCACCCTAAAGAAAACAGACTTATCGTCATTTTCCGAAAACAATTTCAGCGTGTCATGCATAAAAATAAAAGACCGAGACTTGCTACGTGCAAGTTGTTTGTTTACTTCTAATGCAACCAATACCTTTTTCCCGCCACCCGCAATTTCTTTTCTTTTAGTTGTTGGTACAAAGGCATTTTCTTCTGAAGAAGTATCAATTATCACCTGACGTTTAGATGCGTCTTCCCATAGTAATGAAAACTTCTCATCAAAAATAATTACCTTGGAGTCTTCATCCGGAATATCGAACTCATCTGGTGCGCCCTTGTATTTTTCATCTATCTCTTCCTTAGTCAATGCAGCACTGGACATGCAGAATGAATAGGCTGCCTCTCGTATAACTCCGTTTTCATATTGCAAATCAAAAACAAATTCCAATTTAGCAAAATCCTTACCAACCGCAACGCAGTCAGCATATACGCTAGGCACAGAAGCTCCAGCCATAAGCCCTTTTAAAATGGAAAGTGCTTCGATAAAAGATGTTTTTCCAGATCCATTCTGTCCATATATGCCTAAAATATCCGATTCTGTATCGCATGGAATGAATTCACGCCCACAATTGAATGTAATCTCCCCATGTCCAACACTCTTAAAATTATCTAATACTACTTTTTTTATTCTTACAGTCGGTAAGTTATTACCATGCTCTTCAGTAATAAATGACTGTTCTGTAATTTGTTCCATTGTGTTCACCTTCCCGTAAATACTTTTACCATTATAATGCATTATACACCTTCCTCATAAAATGTCAAGTAAGCTCTTGTTTTTATATTTTTTACTTGTTTTTTCTATTTTGATTGCACTTTTGATGTGATTCTATTTATAAATATATGCCTCTAACTCAAAAAAATACCTGGAATTGTCGACCAACTTCCCAGGTATTTCTCAATATTATTTCTTTTCGCCCATCTTCCGCTTATCATGGCTCTTAATCCTCTCACTGCCTGCCTCAGTGTATTGGTTCTACCATGTTGATGATACGGATGTGAGTACTTGTGCTTGTGAAGAATAATCACTGTACCTTCCCCTGGATACTCTGGATTATGCAGGTACCAGCAATGCCCAGTATTTCTGGACATTACGGTCACATCATAAGCATCAACTGAGATGATATTAAAATATCGTGGATCAAGGCACTTCAAATCTTCTGCACTAAACAACCGAAGCCCCCCTTCCCTTCAAACCACGCGGTCAATGCCAGTTCTACAACTGCTGCCATCTGCTTTGAATCCATACCATCAAAATACTTACTACGGATGGACTTAGGAAGCTTGAAACTTACACCGGCATTGCCATCCGTATGTTTCACTTGCAATGCCTCCAGAATCTCTGCCATCTTTTCTTCTGTCAGATCTCCGGATGCCTTGCGAAGCTTTTCTGCATACACTGGCTTAACCTTAAGTCCTTGTCGATCCACAATATTCCAGAGCATCTGCTGCTCTTCCTTTGTCATATAAGACACATTGACTGCTGCCAATAGTGCAATCTTATTTTCATCCATCAGGTTCTTAAATGGCTGAATCAGATAATTGAGTCTCAGATATCTTGCTGCATTTCGACTGGAAAAACCATATTCCGAAGCAATTACATCCAGACTGTTTAACTTTTTGCCATTATGACAAGAAGTTTCCTCTGGTTCGATTCCACTCAGGATCTGCAGTTCCCTGATTATGTCATTTCTCTTTCCCTGGCAGCACACCTTATCATAGTGTGCCGCCATAACTGCCGCTTTTTCCGATGGGAGCAGTTCCGCAAAGGATCGCTGCATCAGATTCGTTTCAATTACATATACATATGCCTCCGATTCTGACAATCCAACTTTTATAATAGCCGGAACTTCAGAAAGTCCTGCAATCTTTGCAGCATTAGCTCTGTTATGACCGGAAAGCATTTCATATCCATTATCCGTTTTAAGCACAATAACCGGATTCAGAATACCATGCTCACGAATACTCTCCACCATATCATTAAGGCGTTCTCCCTCATATAAATGGAACGGATGATTATGGAATGCTTTTATAGAATCAATTGCAATCTGCTCTATGCCATTCTCTGCCTTAACCGCTGTGGTCTGCGCCGAAGTATCCTCTGTCAGCAGATCCACCGCATCAAATATTTTTCTTTTATTTGCATTAGCCTTCATAATTGATCAACTCCTTTGCCAAATTCTTATATGCCTTGGTTGCATTAGACTCCGGAGCATATTCAATAAGCGGCTCCGAATAATAAACCGACTCTCCTACTTTAACAGTATTAGGGATCCTGCTTTCAAAGATTCGTATCTGTCCCTCAAAAGTATCACGAACCTGCTCTGTAATAACCTTACACAGATTCGTTCTTGCATCACACATCGTCAACAAGATTCCAGCAACAGAAAGTCTGTCATTTACTCTGGCTCTTATTTTTTTCACTGTCTTGAGAAAGTCCTGTAATCCCATCATTGCAAGCAACTGTGGATTTACAGTGATAATCACTTCATCTGCCGCCGCAAGTGCATTGATATTCAGCGCTCCAAGTGTTGGTGCAGTATCAATGATAATTGCATCATATCTGTCCCCATTTCAAGTCGGAGTTTTGCATCAACAGCAGACAACATCATTGAAGATGAAATAAAATCCACACCATTTCTACTCTGTATATACTCTTTGAATCCAGGTAATTCATCATCGATCTGAGCCATCATCAGATGTCCGATTGTTACCGAAACTGCTACCGGATTCCCCACTCCAAAACAGGTACTTAAGTTTGCCTGGCTATCAAAATCCACACACAATACTTTCTTGCCAAGTTCTTTTAATGAATATGCCAAATTATAAGTTGTGACCGTTTTTGCACAACCACCTTTCATACAAGCTGTCATATAAATCTTTCCCATATTTGCCTCCTATCTGAGTAACTGATCCAATAAAGATTCAGTCTCTATCAAACCATTAATAACTGCCATAAATTCTTTACCAAACATCACAAAGAAAATAATAATCACTATGAGAACAACAAACGTCACCTTTGTTAAAATATCCTTCTTCATGCACCGTACCCCGCTTTTCCCTCAGCCACATATCTGGCACAGATTTCCTCTTTTTCTCTTTGATATCTCTTCCTAAACTTTTTCATTTCTTCATCCATAAAAACTTTTTCTGCCGCTTTCTCCTGAGCCTTCTCTTCATTCATGCTGATGATCAGCTGACCATCCTCACACTTGATTCTGGCAAAAGCACCGGTCTTGAAACCAAGTTCCTCTAACCATAATCCGCTGACTCTGAGCATTGGAACGCTCTTTCCATTTCTGTAAATATCACCTACAGTGAGATCTCTGTATTATTTTCTGACTGCCATAAGCACTACCTCCGATATGATTTGATGTGTGGTTCCAGAATGAACCACGAAAAAAGGGACCCACATCCGAAGATGTAAAGTCCCATCAATTTGCACACAGACACAAGGCAGTTATATTCCGGGCAGAGTTCTCCCGTCTGTCTTTGTCTATATTCGTATTAAGTTTAAGTTCGGCGCCGTCCTTATCCCTAACCGCCCTGAAATTTGGTCAAAAAAATAGGACTAAGTCTGAAAAGCCATCGCTTTAAGCGGCTTCTTGACTTAGACCTATTATTGCATAATCATCCAGCACAATAACATCAAATTCGTCTTCTGCAAATCTGCTGTATATCTCAGGCTTTGACATCGTCTGCATTGTAGAAAACAGATATTGTGCATCGAATTCTCTGCTATTGCCTGACAGCAGACCATATTTCTTTGTATTACCAAATACTCTCTTATAACTTTCAATAGCTTGTCTTGCAATCTGCTCTCTATGAACAATAAATAATGCCTTCTTAGGCGATAACTCTCTCAGAGCAAATGCTGAAGCAAGCGTCTTTCCAGTACCTGTACTTGACAAAAGTAATGCTCTTTGTATACCTTCCGAGCGCATTTTTATAATATTATTAACAAATGCCACCTGCATCTTGTTAGGCTTTAGTGTATAACTTTGAAATTCAACAACTCCGGATTTTACAGCAAGTGCCTTCTGCTTATTGATAAGCTGATTCTCAATATATGCTTTTTCATATTCTTCTATAAATTCGCTATATTTTTGTGTATTTTCATCATTCCACAGCTCATTGAACTCTCTGAGTATATCCTTTGCCATCTGCCCATGCTGTGTGGACACTATCTTTGTATTCCATTCACGGTTCTTAGTTATTGCACTAAGTGTCATATTGGAACTTCCGATTATAATTCTGTATATCTCTTCTTTTCTGAAAATATATCCTTTAGTATGAAAGCCACCATTTTCAGAGTTTGTTCTATACATTCTAAGCTCTATATTATCCAGTGACGCAAGCTGCTTCAATGCCTTAGGTTCACTAAACAACAAATAATCAGTTGTAAGAATCTTACCTGGTATTCCTCTGTTTTCAAGTTCCCTAAGTGTCATAAGAAGAGGGGCTATACCGCTCTTCTTAATAAATGCTACACTTATACAGAACTCATCACATGATGCCAGTTCTTCTTCAAGCGAAGAAAGTACTTTTCTACCCTGTCTGTAGTCATTTGACAGAAATTCAGGCCGGTATGCAAGGTTAGAATTGTATGAATAATCTACAAATGCTGTCTCGACTCCATCTCTGATTTTCATGATTTCATCATTCATCGCCATTCTTCTCCCCTTCCATCTTCCTGCTCCACTTATTATAAATCATGCTTATCACAAAGCACAAAAGACCGCTGACAAGGAAACTTCCTGCCCTGACGATTCCGTTCTCATATGAGATGTCGAATACAAGAAGTTTTACGATTGCAAACATTGTCAGAAACATTCCGTACATGCGCAGGTATCTGTATCTGAATACAAAGCCTGACGCAATAAGGATTATCGAAAGCACCAGCCATCCTATGCTGACATATGGGCCGGTAACTTCATATGCGTGAAGTGCCGCATATACAAATACGCTCAGCTTAAGGCCGGTATAGATGCCTGCCCATGTCTTAGTGCCGCATTTTTCGTATAAAACATTTATCCCTGTTGTAAATGTTCCTGCTGCCACAACAAGAATTATCAGCTTAATCCACCAGGAATAACTACCTTCAAGATATGACATTCCCTGAAGCATCAGCAATACATTGAATCCTCCCGTAAACAGCAGGGCCGGCTTTTCAGACCTGCTGCGGTCAAGCAGGTGGACTGCTGCGCAGTTTATTACCGCAAGTACTATATATATCCAGGTATTGCGCATAATCCGTGGGATGCTTTGGATTATAAGTACGTCATCCGTAATTGCCCGGATTGTGACAATAATTACTGCATATAATGCACATTTGAATAACGGATGATACATTTCCTTGCGGTATGCCATCAATGCGCATGCCATTGCCGCTCCGAGTATACATATTATTATTCTTATTGTTATGTACTCACAGCCTGATACTGCAAATACAGCCATTGTTGCATACGCAAGCCATAGTGCCGTTCTGTCCTTACAGTAATAAGCTGCCGCAAGCATCGGGAATATATAAATGCCTATTCCGACCATATCATAAAGCGCGTCAAATTCCGTTGTTTTATTAAGAAGCATCAGATACAGAATTACAGACATAATTATATGGATTATATTATAATTCTTAGCTGACACTCCGGCTGCCGCATCAGATGTACCGGCATTACCAGGGCATGCATTGCAAAGCTTTGTTCTGTATAGTTCGGCAGCATATGCGGTTCCTGTAATAATGACATTTACCGCGAATGTTATAAAGCCGGCTGCCGCATTCATACCGGAATTAATACCGTCACCAAGTGATGCGGTCACATAACATGCAGACAAAGACAGTCCGACATATATAATACCTGCCTCATCCGACAAAGCTGTACCTTGCCGGGATGCCCATATATATCTGAACAGGATTCCGAACATATACATCCATGTCACCGCCATAATTACATACAATCCCGTCTGCGTACAATGCTCTGCTCCGACTGCGGATACCGCAAATATTCCTATATAATCCATAATTGCCAACGGAGCATTCTTTGCAGCGCCTCTCTCCGGGCGTACAATAAGATAGAACAATGACACTGCCACAAAAAATACGAATACCGATACATACTGTCCCATCCATGCACCATCAATAATCCGGGTACCGTCAAGCGCATACGCTCCGAATACAGCAGCGATTGTAACACCCGCCTGACCTACGACCCTGAATGCGTATGACTTTTTCTGAAAGAAACCGAACACTGCCACCGCCCATATCGTAATCAGAATGTACAGAACTATTCTGTCAATCATACCAAAATATATATGCGCAACAAACAGCGACAGGAATATCGCTCCCATTCCGCATCCGGCAACTGACATTGTAAATATATTGGTTCTGCGCTTCATAAGCACAATTCCTGCAGCAAGTATTGCAAAACTTAATGCAAATATACATGTTACCTTGATTATGTCTGTGAGCGATGAATACACCAGCGTTACAAACAGCACCATGCTTATAAATATAAGCACAGATGCAATAATTCCCATTGAATTGCCAAGCCTGTTCTCTATACTGTTCTGCCTCATCCTGTCCGCAATTGTGGTTTTACGGCCAACAGGCGGCAGCCCATATGCTTCCGGATTAATCTGCGGTTGATGCGGCGGCATCTGCTGCTGTTGCGGCATCTGTTGTGCCTGTGGCTGTGATACATGCTGCATCTGCCACTGAACCATCGGCGGTGCCTGCGGCTGTGGTGCCATATTCATCTGCTTAAGCAGTGCTATCTCCTTTTGCTGTGCATCTACTATATTCTCAAGGCGCGCAAGCTCCTGTTCAAGCCTGTCTATTCTATCCACATTGTATTCATCGTTACCCATATCTTATTATCCTCCTCGCATCATGCAATATCCCCTTCAATACATCTGCATGGCTATTTACTATTATACATATTAAAATATATTTTGAATATCTTTTTTGGAGATTTTTGTTATAATAGATATCAAATGCTTAGCGCCCAATGCGCAGAAATGGAGATAAATATACATATGGTTGACATGCATTCCATGATTGACCTGCAGATAACTATCTTTTTACTTATGATTGCAGGCTATGTCATGACAAAATTAAAAATTCTTCCACCCGAATCCAAGAAACCTCTCACAGATCTGGTTATTGACTTTGTACTTCCGTGTAACATCATCGTGTCATTTATGATTGACATGAACCGTGAGGTGCTTGTATCCTGTTTTGCTGTTCTGTGTGCATCAATTGTAATACAGATATTCAGTGCATTTGCCGGCAGATATTTTTATCCTGTAAAAGACAAAGACACTCTCGCAGTCCTCAGGTACGGCACAATATGCTCTAATGCGGGATTTATCGGCAATCCTGTAATTCAGGGACTTTATGGTGCACAGGGTCTTCTGTATGCATCAATATATCTTATTCCGCAGCGAATCGTAATGTGGTCAGCCGGAGTATCCTGCTTCACAACAGCCAAAGGAAAAGATGTAATAAAAAAGGTCATCACGCATCCATGTATAATTGCAGTGTTTGTCGGATTTGTACTTATGCTGGTTCCGTTTGACCTGCCATCAGGCATTGTAAAGACACTTCAGACTGCAAGCAGCTGCACAACAGGTCTGTCAATGATTGTAATAGGACATATTCTTGCCGGTATCGACATCAGAACAATCGTAAGCAGGCTTAATATCTACTATTGTTTTATCAGGCTTATCGTATTCCCGCTTCTTGTACTCGCAGGATGCAGGCTGCTGGCACTCGACACACTTGTAACCTCAGTATGTGTAGTCCTCTCAGGGATGCCTGCCGGGGCAACTACAGCTATACTCGCCGCCAAATATGACGGTAATGAACAGTTTGCCGTCAAAATTGTATTTTTATCCACGATACTGTCCCTTTTTACAATTCCGTTATTGTGTGTCATAATGCAATATTTCTTGTAATCAGCACTTTAATGTGGTAAAATGTTTCTTGTTTTTTATTAAAATTTATACATTTATATTGAAGAAATTCTAAGAAAGAGGTTTAACATGACAGTTGCACAAATCATTATTCTCTGCACGATGGTCCTATACCTTGGTTTCATGCTTGTTGTAGGATTTATCTGTTCCAAAAAGAATAACACATCAGATGATTTCTATCTTGGTGGCCGTAAGCTTGGCCCGTTCGTAACGGCAATGAGCGCCGAAGCATCAGACATGAGTTCCTGGCTTCTTATGGGACTTCCGGGTCTTGCATATCTTACAGGTGTCGCAGATGCGGGATGGACAGCTATAGGTCTTGCTTTTGGTACATATCTTAACTGGCTTTTTGTTGCCAAGAAGCTCAGAAGATATTCACACATTGCAGGTAATGCAATAACCGTACCTGATTATTTTAAGAAGCGTTATCATGATAACAGTAATCTGCTTCTTCTGTTCTCAGCCATATTTATTATCGTATTTTTCATTCCGTATACAGCTTCGGGATTTGCAGCCTGCGGCAAGCTTTTTGCAAGTCTTCTCGGAGTTGATTACACAGCCGCAATGGTTATTTCTGCCGCAGTAATCGTACTTTATACTGCTACCGGCGGATTCCTTGCCGCATCAACAACCGACTTTATACAGTCAATAATAATGTCAATCGCGCTTATTATCGTATTTATATTCGGAATAAATGTTGCAGGCGGTGTTGATAAGGTTGTTGCCAATGCCCAGTCACTTACAGGTTATCTCAGCTTCGTTCATACATATAATCCTGAGACAGGCGCTTCATCTCCATACGGATTTCTTAATATTGCAACAATGTTTGCCTGGGGTCTCGGATATTTTGGCATGCCTCATATCCTTCTCCGCTTTATGGCTATTGAGGATGCCAGGAAGCTTACTATATCAAGACGTGTTGCCACTATCTGGGTTGTAATATCACTTGCTGCTGCCGTATGCATCGGTATTATCGGACTTGCAGTATCCGAAGCAGGTGCGCTTCCAATCCTTAAGGATTCAGAGACACTTATTGTCAATATTGCTTCACTTATGAGCTCACACGGAATACTCTTTGCAATTATAGCCGGAGTAATTCTTTCAGGTATACTGGCATCTACGATGTCAACAGCAGATTCCCAGCTTCTCGCCGCGTCATCTGCCGTGTCCAAGGATATCCTGGGTTCTGTTTTCAATGTAAAGTTAAGTGGAAAGGCTACACTTCTTGCCGCAAGATTAGCACTTATCGGAGTAGCACTTGTTGCAGTATTTCTTGCAAGAGATCCTTCAAGTTCCGTATTCGGTATAGTGTCGTTTGCATGGGCAGGCTTTGGTGCAGCATTCGGTCCTGTAATACTTCTTTCACTCTATTGGAAGCGTTCTAACAGATGGGGCGCACTTGCAGGAATGATATCAGGTGCCGCAATGGTATTTATATGGAAATATCTCGTACGTCCGCTGGGTGGTCTCTGGGATGTATATGAACTTCTTCCCGCATTCATAATTGCTCTTATAATGATAGTTGTTGTGAGTCTTCTTACAAAAGCGCCTGAACAGGCGATACTCGATGAATTCGACGCGGCAATGAAAGCTGAATAGTACAAAAATCAAATATTTTAATTAATTCCCGGATCATTAACGGTCCGGGAATTTTTTTATGCCGTTAAGAGCGTTTTTCGCGTTCGCCATAATCGCTATAATCCATATATTTCCACTGTAATTTACTTATTTCAGATGATACTATAATTGCCAAAGCACAAACTAAGAATGCCTTGAAAAACGGGCAGGAATGGAGGTCAGCATTGAAAAAAGAAACATCACTTTTACAGGCGGTAATCGTCCTTGGAGGATTCCTCGCCATGGCATTTGCCTGTAACCAATTCGGAATAGAGATTCACCTTGCAATATTCGCCGCATGGTTTCTTGCCATGGCTTTAGGTAAATTTAACGGTCATTCTTACAGTGATATGGAAAAGTCAATAACCGGAGGCATCTATGACGGAATGAGCGCAATACTTATTCTTCTTGCCGTAGGCGCACTTGTCGGGACATGGATTTCAGGAGGTATTGTTCCGAGCCTTATTTACTACGGACTTAACGTAATTCATCCGGCTATATTTCTTCCGGCGGCGCTTATACTGTGCGGTATAACTTCGCTTGCCACCGGAACGTCATGGGGTACTGTCGGTACTGCCGGAATTGCTATGATGGGTATAGGCTCGGCAATGGGTGTCCCTGCTCCCGTTACTGCAGGTGCCGTCCTTTCGGGCGCATACTTTGGTGATAAGCTCTCCCCACTTTCGGACAGCTGTGTTCTTTCCGCTGCTATGGCAGATATTGACGTAATAGACCATGTCCGTGGTATAATGCCTGTATCTCTCACAGCATTTGCGATAACCGGAATTGCTTTCACCATATTCGGATTATCGATTGGAGAAAGCAGTGCAGACCTTACGCAGGTAGAATATGTCATGAATGCACTGGCTGAGAATTTTAACATAAGCCTTTTTGCATTCATCCCGATGATAATTGTAATAATTCTGCTTATTCTACGGCTTCCTTCACTTCCTGTAATAACATTCGGCTCAGTACTTGGGATTATATGGGGAATTGCTTTTCAGGGGCTTCATCCGGTAACGGCAATATCCACTGCATGGACACAGCTCGAGATGAATACAGGCGTTAATTTTATAGATTCGCTTCTTGGACGCGGAGGCATGGAGAGCATGCTCTGGTCGGCTGCCATAATAATTCTCGGTCTTGGATTCGGCGGACTTCTCGACCGGATTGGAATTATAAAGGCTATTGCCGACAGGCTGTACGGCTTTATTAACAATGGCGGGACGCTTACTGTATTTACAATAATAGTCGGCTTCCTTGGATGCCTTCTCGGAAGTGCAATGTATGTCTCACTTGTACTTACACCTAAGATTATGGCAGCCAAATATGACGGGATGGGCTACAGCCGCCGCGTTCTGTCACGTAATGCAGAGATAGGCGGTACCCTTACTGCCGGCATGATTCCATGGAGTGATAACGGCATCTATATGTCTGCAATTCTCGGAGTCGCCGCATTTGAATATCTGCCATATATGTGGTTATCATTTACATGTATAATAATAGCTGTTATATTTGGCTTTACAGGATGGTTTATGTGGGACAATTCCAATGATGTCCGCATGAGCAGCAAAAATTCACCTAATGCAGAAATGGAGATATAATGAAAAAAATACTTTTAATCGCCACCGGCGGTACAATAGCTTCATCAGAATCCGGGGGCGGGCTGACACCTTCAATCGACGTAAAACGCCTGCTTGCATATATACCCGATATCAAATCAGTCTGTCAGCTTGACGGTATATCTGTCATGAATGTTGACAGTACCAATATGAATCCGTCACTTATGGCAGCAATAGCGCAGGCTGTTGCCGATAATTATGAATCATATGACGGTTTTGTTGTGGCACACGGTACCGATACAATGGCTTACAGCGCCGCTGCCATGACATATATGCTTAAAAATCTCGCAAAGCCCGTTGTATTTACCGGCTCACAGATACCTATCGAGGCGCTCTATACTGATGCCAAGAAAAATCTGTCCGATGCGATACGTTTTGCCTGTGAAGGAATTAACGGGGTATATGTGACATTCGACGGAATGGTTATTAACGGCGCACATGCGATGAAGATTAAGACCAGAAGCTCGGATGCATTTGAAACCGTCAACTTTCCGGTAATAGCAGAGATTAAGCTTGGAAGGATAACCTACAATCAGGTGCTTGACTATTCCGGTCATCTGCAGCAGCTAAGCCGCCCGGTATCAGGTAAATTTGCAATTGATACACGCCTCTGCCCGGACATTCTTATTCTTAAGATATTTCCCGGAATCAGACCTGATATATTTGATTTTATTAAAAATACTTATCGCGGTGTTATTATCGAAAGCTTCGGAATCGGCGGAATTCCGAATGAGCATAATGATATAGTTGCAAAAATACATGAGCTTATTGATGCAGGAGTTGCGGTAGTAATAACCACACAGTGCATATATGAAGGAATTGATCTGAGCATATATGAAGTCGGGCAAAATCTTGCAAAGCAGAATGTTATCATAGGTGCCGACATGACAACAGAGGCCCTCACTATGAAGCTTATGTGGGCACTTGCCCATTACGACAGTATTGAAGCTATTAAGGAGTATATGGAAGCTCCGTTATTTTCAGACCGCAGCTACTGATAATTTTTATTGTAAAAATAAAATATCCCTCTTCAGGGCACAAAATAAGCCATCGTGTAAAGGCGGTGGCTTCATTGTGTCCTGTCAAGGGACAATCTAAAATAAACCTTCTCGACAGGTATAGTAACATTTTTAATTGGATATGTCAAATATGCATTACCATTGATACAATAGGAAATGTCACTACCGATAAGAGTGTTGTCATTGCCACAGTCTCGGATGACAGTGCATAATCTCCGCCGTATTCCTGCGCAAGCATTGCTGTCATGCTTCCTACAGGTACTCCCAGCATAACCATCGTAACACCTATGATTGACGGATTGTCTGTAACCAGAGATACAAGAAATGTTCCCAGAACCGGTATAACAAGCAGCCTTAATGCAGAGAACACCCATGTTCTCACATTCAGGAATACCTTTTTGAAATTCATTGTTGCAAATGACGCACCGATAACCATCATACTCAGCGGAGCTGTTGTGCTACTCAGCATTGATACCGTTGTATTGACCCATGCAGGAAACTTTATTCCGAGCGCATACACAACAACTGCGATTATACAGAAAATAACTCCTATGTTGAATATCTGCTTAATGCTTTCTCTGCCGGACTTTTTAACAGCACCGCTGCCTTCACTGCTGCTTTTGCACATTTCCCATACACCATATGTGTATATCAGTATGTTGTACGGAAGCAGAAACAGCGAAGCATACAGAAGCGCTCCGCCTCCATATAGTGAAGATATTATCGGAAATCCCATAAATCCGACATTGCCGAATATAGTCATGACACGGTATGTACCCCTGTCCTTTGCCGGAGCCTTTATAATTACGGGAACAAGCGCTGCGACAGCAATAAGGAATACATACATTCCTATCGCAACGAACATGGTCTCAACAAGCTCTGCTCCCGTAACTGTGGCATTTCCGGTCACACTTGAAAGTATGAGGGCAGGATTGGATATGTTTACAACAATTGCCGACAGCTTCTTGGAAGTCTCATCTGTAATTATATTTTTCTTATAAGCTATAAAGCCAATCATCATTATGATGAAAAGCACAAGCATCTGTTGTAAAGCAACCATTATCCATACCTCCGAATCTATTCTGTCAGCTCCTTCAGGCACTCGTCAATGATATTAATCGCAATATCAATCTCCTTCTCTGTTACGATTGTAGGAGCGATGAATCTTACGATATTGTGGTTAGTACCGCATCCAAGCAGAAGCAGTCCCTTCTCAAGTGCCTTGGTACGGATTGCTGTTGTGATATCTGCATCGGGAGTCTTATCCGGATGAACCATCTCCATTGCAAGCATGAGTCCAAGTCCTCTTACGTCACCGATAACTGAAGGATACTTCTTCTGAAGTGCGAACAGCTTTTCCTTAAAATAATCTCCCATTTTAGCTGCATTGTCAAGCATTCCGCCGTCAGTGAGCTCATCAAGCACTGCATTGGCAGCCGCACACGCAACCGGATTGCCGCCAAATGTACCGCCGTGTGCTCCTGCAGGCCACTGCTCCATAATCTCCTTCTTACCGATAACCGCACTGAGCGGGAATCCGTTAGCAATACCCTTGGCAGATGTAAGAATATCAGGCTTTACGCCAAAATGCTCATATGCGAACAGCTTGCCGGTTCTTCCCATACCTGACTGAACCTCGTCAAATATAAGAAGTATGCCATATTTATCACAAATCTCTCTTACATACTGAACAAATTCCTTATCAGGGACAATATAGCCGCCCTCGCCCTGCACAGGCTCCATCATGATTGCTGCCACCATTGAAGGATCAATAAGCGTATGGAAAATATTTTCAAACTGCTCAAAATACTCCTTAGGGCATTTGCCATCCTTCATTTCATAAGGTGTTCTGTAAAGATATGGATACTCTGCAAAATATACACTTGGCAGAAGTCCCTCATAATTCTTTCTGTAAGCTGAGCTTGATGACGTAAGTGATGTTGTTGCAAGTGTGCGTCCGTGGAAAGAACCTCTGAATGCAATTATGCCCGGTCTCTTTGTTACATACTTGGCAAGCTTTATTGCTCCTTCATTGGCCTCAGCACCGCTGTTGCTGAAATATACCATCGTGTCTCCGCCCGTAAGCTCAACCAGTCTCTCAGCAAGCCTTACGTATGATTCATAGTAGACAACATTGTGTCCGCCATGGATAAGCTCCTTCATCTGCTTCTCGGCTGCCTCAACTACCTTCGGATGGTTGTGTCCGAGATTACATACTGCAACGCCGCTTGCAAAGTCAAGAATCTTACGTCCGTCCTCTGACCACAGATAACAGCCCTCTCCCTTCGTTACTCCCATTGTTGTTGCTCTTTTTACTACAGGCGGCATGACCTTCATACATCTCTCATATAATGATTCCATATTACAATCCTCCATTCCTGCGCTTTTTGCGCATATCAAGTTTGTTCGTCTTTTTCAGTGCATTTTCTTTTTATCTGTGAAACCATATCTGCTAAAACGCTATGCAGCTGCCGGCAGCATGCAGCGAAAGCGTGTTTTAGTTAGCGGATACTGCTCCACAGTCCCTTTATTACTTCCGCATCAATCTTATGCGGTGTATTTGCCATGCTTCCCTTCTGAATCTGGGTAAGCTTTGTGTAGAGTTCTATCTCTTCATCTGTAAGCTTCGGTGGCTGTCCAAGCATTTCCGCAAGGATATCGGCAAATTCATCAATGCTTTCACATCCAAGCAGGCTTAATGCATTGTCTATCTTGTCCTTTGCCACATCATAGTTAAGCTTCATATACTCTCTCATAATCAGGCCGTTGGCCGCACCATGCGGAATTCCCTTAAAATATGTATAGCAGTAGCCCATTCCATGCGCAATCGTTACGCCTGTCTGCGATATTATGATTCCTCCGAGAAGCGATACCAGCATGAGATTCTCTCTGTCAGCCTCATCAAGCTCGAACTTGGCAAGCTTTCTCATGCTCTTTCCGAATGCCTTTATTGCAGTCGCTGCAAAGCTGTCGCTGATAACGGTGCTTCTGTTGGCAAGATAGCCTTCAAAAGCATGTGTAAATGCATCTACGGCTGTGCTTATTGTAGAACCCTTTCCGAGTGAATATGTATACTTTGCATCAACAAATGCATACACCGGATATGTGTCCTTTGTTCCGAAGCTTACCTTCGTCTGCATATCCTTTCTTAAGAGCACGCTGTATGGTGTTGCCTCACTTCCGGTACCTGCCGTTGTAGGTACTCCGACAATCGGAAGTGCCTTTGTAAATGCATTTTTAAAAAGGTCGGTTACTGCCATATCCGCATTAGCAGCAAGAACTGCAATTGCCTTGGAAGCATCTATCGGTGAACCTCCGCCGATTCCGATAACAAAATCAATCTTTTCTGCCCTTGCAATATCAGCAGCCTTAGCAACAGTCTCAACAGAAGGATTATTCTCAATCTCATCAAAGATTACATATTCCTTTTTCTCCGCCTCAAGCACTGCTGTGACATCATCAAGTGCGCCGCTTGCCTTAGCTGAATGCTTTCCTGTGACAATCATTGCCTTGCTTCCAACTGCTGCAAGCACTCCGGCATTCTTAGCTATACAATCTTTTCCAAAATATATTTTTGTTGGTATTCCAAATGAAAATTCCATCTACAACTCCTTCCTTCTTTAATGAATTTTATTTGATTAACAGGAGCTCTTAACTCTTAGGTATAATATGCTACATTTTGTTTAGAAAATATTGTAAATTTATATACTTGATATTGAGGCATACAGGACTTGTAATCCGCCAGGTATCGGCATAAAAAAGCTGTCGGTTGTAAACCGGCAGCTTAATCTGGGTAGTAATGTATTAAGTTATTTGAAAATAAGATGCATATTGGAATGTCTATGCAGTGAATTGGTTCCTTGCTGTATATATTTCCATGTTTCTTTATATGTGCCAGTGACAGCAACTGCATTATCTGATATAAAATCAATAAATTCTTCGACGTTACCATCATATCTGTCCGCAAAATCATCTGCTAATTCTTCCTTCTCCAAATCCGAGAAATCTTTAAGCTCATTATAAAGAACATGTTCAAGATTACAGGAATTATAACTGTCTCTTATACACATCTGACGCTGCCGACGACTCCTTACGTGTAG
>ERZ1027229.552-NODE-552-length-19511-cov-5.707494_pt1 | contig 19511 bp, 16 predicted proteins | sample MGYA00519245_ERZ1027229 | MGnify/ENA primary metagenome ERZ1027229 (study PRJEB26926, sample SAMN06164466) | human gut metagenome | biome: ENVO:00009003; feature: ENVO:2100002; material: ENVO:00002003 | host: Homo sapiens | place: USA | collected 2012 ...
GTCTTGCCTGCACCAGCCTTGAGGGTAGCAGCGTCTGCCTGACGGGTGACGACGTTGTAGCCGTTCTGGGCGGCGATCTCGTGGTTGTTGGGGCCGGTGCCGTCGCCGTTCACCTTCTGGAACTCGCCGCCTGCGAAATACTCGAAGCCGGAGGCGGCCAGCTCTTTGCCGATGGCGTAGTAGTTCTTGCGGGTCTTCTGATGTGCATAGAAGGCGGCGGGGGTGGCGTGGTCGATGTTGACGGTGGACACAACGCCCACCTTGTAGTTCTTCTGGGCGTGGAGCTTCTCGGCGATGGTCTCATACGGCACATCGCGGGTCCACGGACACATATTGATGACGCCGCTCTCGGTCTTGTGGCCGGTGGCGATGGAAGTGGCAGTGGAAGCGGAGTCGGGGCAGAAAGAAGTGCTGTCGTAGGTGGTCACACTGCCCACCTCGGGGAACTGGGTGAAGCTCAGCTCGCCCTCGACGACAGCGCCGTTGTTCTCCACCGTACCCTTATAGAATCGGGCGGACTGTATCTGGGCCGTACCCATACCGTCGCCGATGAAGAGGAAGACATATTTGGGTTTGCCGCCGAACACACCCAGCAGTCCGTTCTCTTCCTCTGCTGCGTTGTCGGCATTGGGGGCAGCGGCGTTGGCAGCGGCAGGCGCTGCGGCCAGCATACCGGCGGCGGATGCAAAGGCACCGGCCTTCAAAAAGCTGCGGCGGGACATTTTATTCTCTTTCATGCGAAAGTCCTCTCTTTCCATGAGCCTCATGGCTCCTTCTCTCTTTTTCGATTTACCGGGAACGGCCTTATTCTACCGCCGCAGTCTCCCGGCCCGAAACCATGCGGACGCAAAATCGGCGTAAAACCCCGGCGGCGGCTTTGGGCCGTCTGTAAAAAAGAAGACTTCTGCTGCGCAAAAAGCGCCCCTCCGGTAAAACGGAGGGGCGCTTTTGTATGTTACAGGTCAATTATGCGTTGAACTTTTCCTCGTCCAGCAGACCCTCGCTCTTGGCCACGCAGATGCTGGCCACAGCGTCGCCCACCACGTTCAGGGAGGTGACGAGCATCTCAATGGGGCGGTTGATGGCGAGGATGAGGGAGTAGGCCAGCAGGGCGCTGTCATTCACGAAGCCCGCACCGGACAGGATGGTGAAGAGGATGACGGCCCCTGCGCCGGGGGCGGCTGGCGTCCCCACCGAGGCCAGCAGAGCCAGCAGAGCGACCACGACCAGCTGGGCGGGAGTAACGGTGTAACCGGCGCAGCCTGCGATGAAGACAGTGGCCACCACCTGCATGATGGCGGTGCCGTCCATGTTGATGGTCATGCCCAGAGGCAGGACGAAGGAGGCGATGGACTCATCGACGCCGAAATCCTCGGTGCAGACCCTGATGTTCAGGGGGAGAGTGGCTGCGCTGGAAGAGGTGGAGAAGCCGAAGACGGCCACGTTGGCAATCTTCTTAATAAAGGTGATGGGGTTCTGCTTTGCGCCCAGCGCCACCACCAGAGGATAGGCCACCAGCAGGAAGACGAAGAGCAGGACCACCGTGACCACCACATACACCAGAGCGGGCTTGAGGTAATCAATGCCATAGATGGCGAAGGTGCGGGTCAGCAGCACGAAGACTGCAAAGGGTGCGAAGTTTGTGACGACGAAGTTCAGGAAGACCACCACCACGTCGTTCACCTCGCCCAGCAGGCGGCGGAGGGTGGAAGTACGGCTCTCACCCAGCACATTCATGCTCAGGCCCACAGCCACCGCGAGGAAGACGGAGGAAAGAACAGCGTTGTTGCTGCCGAAAGCCGTGACGATGTTGGAGGGGATGACATTCAGCACCACATTCAAGGGGTTGGAACCGGTGGAGCCGGCGGCTTCCGTCAGGCCCTCGATGTGAGCGTTGAAGAGGCCCATGGAATAGGTGGCGTAGCCCACGCATCCGGCCAGTGCCAGTGCCATAAAGGAGCAGAGCAGGAACCAGAAGAGAGTCTTGGCCGAGATGCGGCCCATGGTGCTGATATCGGCAATGCTGCCGATGGCCAGCGCGATGGAGGTGAAGACCATCGGGATGATGACCAGCTGCAGTGCTTTGATGAAGAGCTGGCCGATGATGTAGAAGAGGCCGAGCGCACGTTCCGCGCCCTCTGCGGTAATGTCCTGGAAGAGCAGGTCGTTGATGGTCTGCCAGATGCCGCTGTTGCCGGAAGCCACGAGCTTTTCGCGCAGCATCATAAAGGCAAAGCCTGCCGCCAGACCGCAAACCAGAGACACCGCCATCTTTCTTGCCAGTGCCGAGCCGCTGTTCTTATTTTTTTCCATACGATTTTCCTCACTTTTGTCCATTTCCCAGTGTGTTTCGGTCACATTCGACCTATCCTACCACGGCAAACTGTTGGACGCAAGGGAAAAATCGGCTTTTCAGGCGATTTTTTCGCAAAAGTATGACGCATGAAAATTTGATATAAAAATTACGTTTTGGATAAAAAGAAACCTCTCCGTCACGCCTACGGCGTGACGGAGAGGTTTGATCTTATGTATTGTCTGCGCCCAGCTCTGCGGCTTCCAGCACCTTGATGCCTTCGGCCTCGAACGCGGCGCGCAGAGCCTCGGCAAAGCCGGGGCGCGGCACCTTGTTCTTGACGCAGAGGGTGATGATGCCATGCAGGCTGGTGCATTCCAGACCGATGGAAGCGCCGTCCGCCGGCACCCAGGTCTGGAAGTCCTCGATGTACCGGGTCAGCTCCGGGCTGGACGGGGCGAAGGGGTCGCCCAGATAGCTCACCCAGAAGTCCGCCGGGAAGCCGCTGATGTACTCGCCCATCTGGAAGATGCGCTTTTTGATGCTGAGGCTGGCTTTCTGCTGGTAGACCCGGTAGACCCAGCCCATCTGCTCCGCAATACGGAACAGTTTTCGCTCAGCGGAAAGGTTCTCTTTCAGGTCAGCGTCCACGCCCACGGCCACTTCGGCCAGCGGGGCATCTGCCGTCAGCGGCAGCTTGCGCTGGAAGGATGCCACGCAGTTGTAGAGGGCGTTCGGCGCACCCAGCGCGTCGCGGGCGTCTGTCGAGTAGCTGTAGAGCACCTCGCCCTTGTCCAGATACGCCTGCACCGCCTTACAGAGCAGGGCCATGAGGGTACTGAAAGGCTTGACGCCGCAGCGGAGGGCGGCGTCCACAAGCCCCGCCTTTTCCAGCCGGATGCGGCAGCAGGTGGGCGTCTCTTCAAAGGTCTGCACCACGGGGCGCTGCATATCGTTGGCCACCTGACTCTCGGGGTACTTTGCAAGGATGTCCTCGATGTCGTAGGCAGGGTCCGTCTCAAGGGTCCGGCCCTCGAAAGCCGTGCCGTACCGCAGGTTGCAGTAGAACTGCAGCACCATGGTCAGGAAGGGTGCTACGCCCCGGCCATCGGCCAGAAAGTGGAACCAGTCAAAGTAGACGACTTTCCCCTCATAGCTCAGGGCAACCGTAAAGCCGTTCTCGTCCGGAAATTCGGGCTTTGCGCTGCCCTGCCGCACCGGGCAGGGGGCGTCCGACGGCTCGAGGTGGAGCAGCTTTTTCTCCCACACCGGCTTCTGGAAATAGTAGGGTGCCTTTGCCCGGGCCGCATCCAGAGCCTGCTGCAAAAGCGCACCGTCTACGGCATCTTTCAGCGTGACCTGATAACGGCAGTTGACCATGTTTTCGCGGTAATAGTAAACGATACCCTGAAAAACAGAGCGCTGTTCGGCATCCATTCCTTATTCCCCCGCGTGTGCGGCCAGATAGTCGGCCAAATCGCTGACGGTGACGAAGTTGCGCAGCTCCTTTTCGGGGATGCGCAGGCCGAAAGTCTCCTCCAGGTCGGCGACGACGGTCAGGATCTCCATGGACGACAGGTCCAGATCGTCCATCAAGACGCTGTTCTCGTTGACATCATCGGGGGAAATTTCTGCAACATCTTCCAGAATTGCAAGGATCTGGGACACGATCTCGGTTCTTTCCATAGTTTGAATCTTCCTTTCGTAATTCCATTAAAGGCGGCTGCGGCTCTTTTCCAGTATTCCGCAGCCTGCCCGGTTTATTCTTACTTGCGCAGCAGCTTGCCGGTGCCGGTGCGGGGCAGAGGCTCGGTGCTGAACTCCACGGCGCTCATCCGCTTGTAGAGCGGCAGGGTGCGGTTGGTCTCAGTGATGAAGTCGCGGACGGTCTGCTGGTCGGCCTCGCCGCAGTAGATGACGGCACAGATTTTCTTGCCCTTCTCCCTGACGATGCATTCCTTGACGGCCTCGCACTTGGACAGCAGATTTTCCAGTTCTTCGGGGCTGACGTTCTCACCGTTGTCGAGGATGATGATATTCTTCTTGCGTCCGGTGATGTAATAGAAGCCGTCCTCGTCCACACGGGCCAGGTCTCCGGTGTGGAACCAGCCGTCGGCGTCGAGGACTTCTGCGGTGTCCTCGGGGTCTTTGTAATAGCCCAGCATGACGCAGCCGCCGCGGATGCAGATTTCGCCCGTCTCGTCCAGCTTGTACTCGGCGTGGTCGTCGGGCTTGCCCACGGCGCGGATGTGCTTTTCGTCCTGCTCGTAGTTGATGATGCCGTCGCCGCAGGTCTCGGTCATGCCGTACACCTGAGTGATCATCATGCCCTGCTGTGCCAGCTCGGCCAGCATGGCGCCGTCAAACATGGCAGAGGAGCCGCAGGGGTTCCAGACGCCGTTCAGGCGGGCGCGGCGGCCCCGCTTGACGTCTTTGTAGATGGCCTCCATCAGCATGGGAGCCACAGCGATGGCATCGCTGTGCATCAGGCCGAGGTCGCGGTAGAAGTCGCGGATGTCGGCGGAGAGGTTCAGCGCCCAGCCCTTGCAGGCCCAAACGAAGAGGCAGATGAACGTACCCAGATGGAACAGGGGCAGGATGGCGAAGTTGCTCAGGACGTCGTTTTTGTCCTCGGGCATATGCTCGTGCTTATAGTCCAGCATGGCGTCGCCGAATTTGACCTGGCACTCCACAGTGGTAAAAAAGTTGCGCTCCGAGAGCATGACGGCCTTGCTGCGGCCGGTGGTGCCGGAAGTGAACATCAGCACCATCAAATCATCATGGCCCACGCAGTCAACAAGCTCTGCAGGCGCGCTGTCCTTGAAGGCGTCCATCGGGCGGAGTTTATCGCCGTAGGCGGCCTCGATGTCGGGGCGGCAGCCATAGTCGATGCCGTCGTTGACGATGAGGGAAGGCTCGGCAAGGCCCAGCTCATATTCCAGCTCGGGCCAGGTCTTTTTCTGGTTGATGGTCACGACGACGGCCCCGGCAAGGATCGCGCCGAAGCTGTTGACACCGTACTCATAGCAGTTGCGGCTCATGATGCCGACACGCTTGCCCTTGATGTCGGGGATATTCTCCTTAAAATAAGTAACGGCCCTGCGGATGTCCTGCACATACTGGGCGTAGGTCTTTTCCACCACAGTCTTGCCATCGGCGGCCACATAGCGGAAAGCCACCCGGTCGGGGTACTGCTTCGCCATGACGTCCGTGATGAGCTCATATACAGTATTTATCATTTTTGTCGCTCCTTGCTGTTTTTCTTTATTGCAGCGAAACGCCGGCATTTGACATATTCTGCCTCAGAGTAATAATACCTGTTTCGGCAGAGAAATGCAACTACGCGGCGTATCCTTTTCACTGTTTCTTCTTACTTGTTACTTGCGCAGCAGCTTACCCAGAGCGTTGCGGGGCAGGGGCTCAGCGGTGAACTCCACGGCACTGATGCGCTTATACAGCGGCAGGCTGCGGTTCACCTCGATGACGAAGGCTCTGACCTCTTCCTGCTTATCCTCAGGGCAGTAGATGACGGCACAAATTTTCTGGCCCTTCTCCTTCACGATGCACTCGGTGATGGCCGGGCAGAGGGCCAGCTTCTTTTCCAGCTCTTCGGGGCTGACGTTCTCGCCGCTGGCGAGGATGATAAGATTCTTCTTGCGGCCGGTGATGTAATAGAAGCCTTCCTCATCCATCCGGGCCAGGTCGCCGGTGTGGAACCAGCCGTCGGCGTCGATGACCTCTGCCGTGGCCTCGGGGTCCTTGTAGTAGCCCAGCATCACGCAGTCGCCCTTGATGCAAATTTCTCCGGTCTCGTCCAGCTTATACTGAACGTGGTCGTCGGGCTTGCCCACGGCACTCATGTGCTTTTCGACCTGCGTGAAGTTCAGGATACCGTCGCCGAAGGTCTCGGTCATACCGTAGCACTGGTTGACGACGAAGCCGTTCTGGGCCAGCTCCAGCAGCATTTTGGGGTCGAGGGCAGCGGAAGAGCAGCACAGATCCCACAGGCCGTTCAGACGGCTGACGCGGCCACGCTTCATGTCGTTGTAGATGGTCTCCACCAGCATGGGGGCCGAGGCCATGACGTCGCTGTGCATCAGGCCCAGGTCGCGGTAGAAGTCGCGGATGTCGCCGCAGAGGTTCAGAGCCCATCCGGCAGGCGGGTAGGACATAACGCAGACGAAGCAGGCCATGTGGAAGAGGGGCAGCAGGGTCATATGGCTCAGCGGCAGCTTCTGGCCTGCCGGGAGGCGGTTGGTGATCCAGTTCTCTGCCACCTCCGAATAGGTGTGCAGGCTGGCGCACATATTCCGCTCCGAGAGCATGACGCCCTTGCTGCGTCCGGTGGTGCCGGAGGTGAACATCAGCATCATCAAATCATCGTGGCCCACGCAGTTGGTCAGCTCGCCGGGGGCAGTCTCTTTATAGCAGTCCATGGGGCGGAGCTTCGGGCCGTAGGCGGCTTCCAGCTCGGCGCGGCAGCCGTAGTCGATGCCGTCGTTCAGGATGAGGGCAGGCTCCACGAGGCCCAGCTCATATTCCAGCTCCTCCCAGGTCTTTTTCTGGTTCAGAGTCACGAGAACGCCGCCGGCGAGGATGATGCCGTAGGACGCCACGCAGAATTCATAGCAGTTCCGGCTCAGCAGAACGATGCGCTGGCCCTTGATGTCCGGCACTTCGGCCTTGAGATAGGCCGTCATCCGGCGGATGTCCTGCGCATACTCGCGATACTTCTTCTCCACGACGGTCTTGCCGTCCTCGGCCACATAGCGGATGGCCACATGATCGGGAAACTCCTGCTCCATGCAGCGGGTCACCATGTCGTATACGCCTGCGGGTACTTTGATGTATTCAGCCATCGGTTTTTCTCCTTTTTTGTCAAATTTTCAGCTCAGCACTTTTTTCATTCACTTTCCAGAGTCATTCCGAATCTCTGGCAGTTCGAGGAAAACTTTGGCACGACTCCTTATGGCAACAGTATACCGCAAGCAGAGCGTAAACGCAAGATTTAATTGCACAAATATGCAACTTGAGCTTGCATTCAATTTGTGCAGGCAGATGTAATTCTTTCCTTTTGTTGCGATGTGCGAAAAGCTGTGATACACTTTTTTCGTCAGGACGAAACTTCGCCCGGAGGTCGAGTCCTTATCAAATTGACAGCAAGCCCAAAAAGCATTATACTGTTTATATTATTTAGCAAAAAAGCTCCCCGCCGAGCTTCATATTTTTATTTACCGCGCCTAAAACACGGCCTTCCGGGGCCTCCGGGACGAATGGCGCACAAGGAGGACCCTTTTCATGGAAGGCACCAAGCCCCGCACTGTAAGCAGCCTTGGCATGTTCGACCTGCTGAAAGGCATCGGAATGCTGGCCATCGTCTTTGCCCACACGGCAGAGCTTTACCCCCTCGGCACCAACGACGTCACCCCTTTCGCGTTTGCGTTGTTCGCTTACCGCGAAGCGCTGATGGCCGCCTTTTTTATTGCCAGCGGCTACGGCTTCCGCAAGCGCTCCATCCACAAATGCATCGAGCAGCAGCTCAAGACCCTGCTCAAGCCTTACGTTTATACTGCACTGGCCACCACGGTGCTCCACGCTTTCATTCACCACGCAGCTTTCGGCTCGTGGGATGCTGCCATCTCAGAATCGGCCAAAGTCTTAGGCGGTTTCCTGTTAGGCCTGCCCCACACGGCCACTTACTTCGGGCATCAGTTTTTCTCCTGCGGACCCATGTGGTACTTAGTGGCTCTGATGCTGGCGTGGGTGCTGCTGGACGTGCTGCTCGAGGTCTTCCCCGAGCGGTACATAACCCCCGCAGTCGTCGGCGTCACCCTGCTTGGCTGGGGCGTCACGCTGGTGTGGGAGGCTCCTTTCTGCATCGCACAGGGCATGGTGTCGCTGCCCTACCTTTACATCGGCTATCTGGCCAAGAAGCGCCGCCTTTTCGAAACTCCCCTTTCCGGCAGAGCCAAAGCCGGACTTATCGCGTCCGCGCTGGGCGTCGTCGCGGGCGTTTTGCTGACCCAGAGCACCGACTGCGTTTCGCTGGGTGAGTGGACGATGGGGCCGCTGAGCATCCTGCTGGATGGCGCAGTGGGCTACGGCATCATCCGGCTCTTTTTGAAATGGCAGCGCCGAGTGGACGGCCCCATCTCCCATGCCATCGAGTGGGTGGGCCGGCGCTCGCTCTTCATCTTCTGCATCCACACTGTGGAGCTGACGGCCATCCCGTGGTATCTGATGGCTGCAAAGTATGCTGACCATCCGGTGCAGGGGATGCTGCTGCAGTTCGTGTTCTCGCTTGTGTCCATCTTCGCCGTCACCGAACTTCTGATGCGCCGCAAAGAGCTTGGCCGGAAGCTTCGGGGCGGCAAGCCTGCGGACAAGCCCCGGCAGCGGAGCAAGACCCGCCGCTATGCGGCAAAACACTGAAATTCCTGCGCTTTGGTATCCGGCCATTTTGAGGGTAGACTATAATTACTTTTGATGCATGGGCTTGCAGCGCGGGTTGTACGCCTTGCGATAAATTGGAGGAGGCCCCGGTAATGATGAACGAAACTCCTGAAGCGGCTCTGCGCAGCCGCATTGCGGACCTTGAACAACAGCTCAAACTTGCAGACGAAGGCACTTCGCGGCTGGCCCAGCGCTGCCTTGAGCTGGAAAAGCAGCTGCAGACCTTCTATGCTGCCCACCCCCAGAGAGAGAGGCAGACCGACTCGCCTGCTCTGGTGCAGCCGCTGCTTTACTATGATGCCGGGTTCGGCTTTTCCCAGAAAGACACCGTCAAGGCCCCGGACTACGAATACGACGAGCTGAACGGCATGGTGACAGCGACCTTCGAGCTGCCGGAGGCCGCGTTCAATCTCCGTCTCGACCCCGGTGAACTGCCTTGCTGCATCACCGATTTCGTCTTCTCGGATGACCGCATCCTCTGCCGCCCGGTGAACGGTGTGCCGCTCCACGGCGACGGCATCCTGTTCCTCAACAACGACCCGAATTTCATGCTGGAAGGTCTGAACCGTTTCCCCGCCGGGATGAAGCTGGGCGTGAGCTACTGCTACTTCCCGCTGGAGCCGCTGGCTGACGACCCATTGTTCGCCGCCGTTCTCGAAGGCGTACAGTATTTCCAGAAGACCCGCGTCTGCGAGCAGAAGCACCTCGACCAGCTGGAAAAGACTACGGCTGACCAGAAGCAGACCATCGAGGCCCTGCAGAAGAATCTCTCCGAGCTGCATCAGGCCAACGCCGAGCTGAGCGCCCGGAGCAAAGCCTACGAGAGCTCGCTGGAAAACATCCTCTCTTCCAGCAGCTGGAAACTCACGCTGCCCCTGCGCCGCCTGCTGGGGCTGTTCCATCGCAGCCATTGAGCCTGCCTGCGGAGAGGAGGATACGATGTACAGCAGTTATACCACTCTGCAGCGGGCTCAGCTCGCCAAACAGGAATATCTCGACACCCAGGAAGTTTTTCTCGGCGTCTATGCGCCGGGGCGGAACGCCGCCCTGAAAGCTTCCCTGCAGGACCAGCTCCACCGCAAATTTTTATTGACGGACAGCCTCCGCCCCGAAGCCCTCGGCAGCGCCGCCGGTGTGCTTCTGGTCAGGGAAGACCTTTTCCTGATGTCCACGGCCCTTTCCTGCTTTGCGGACGCACTGCGCAGCGGCGCAGACTACGTCACCAGCGACGCCGTCTTCGGCTACTCAGGCGTCACCACCCTCTACCACAGTCAGGGCTTTGCAGCCTGCCCGGGCTGCGCCCTCGTCTCCCGGGAGCTGCTGCGCCGCTGTCAGGCGGAAGCCCGCGACCCGGAAAATCCCGTCGAACTGCTGACGCTGGCGGCGAAACTCAGCCGCAGCCACGTCTGCCTCCCGCTGGCGCTGGCCCACTATGAGCGGGACATCTGCGCCGAAGACGTCTGGTCTGTAAAGGGGAAGCGCGTCTTTATCATGAGCCACCTGCTGGACATGACCGGTGCGCCCATCGTGCTGGTGAGCGCCGTACCGGTGCTGCGCAGCATGGGCTACGAAGTGGTCGTCCTCGGCCCTGAGGACGGCGGCTCCATGCCGCTTTTCCTCGAGGCGGGAGCTACCGTCATCACCCGCAAGGGCTGTGTTCAGTCTCCCCTGCTCTGGGGGCTGGCCCTTTGCGCCGACTTCGTTCTGGCCAACACCGTCGTGGAGGCCCGGGCCGTCCGCGCCCTGAGCGGTGCGCGGGTGCCGGTGCTCTGGTGGCTCCACGATGCCTTTGCAGGCTACCCCCACATCGCCCACCAGATCCCCAGAGAGCTGGGCGAAAATATCCGGCTCTACTCCGTCGGCAGCCACGCCGCCAACGCCATGCACTCGGTGCGGCCGGAGTTCAACATCCGGCCCCTCATCTACGGCCTGCCGGACTACGCCGCCGAGAAGTTCTCCCACTACGATTTGAGCTATGCGGGCGGGCGGCCTCTGTTCGCCACCGTGGGTTCCTTCGAGAACCGGAAAGGCCAGGACATCTTCTGCAAAGCCATCCGGCTGCTGCCGCCTGAGACCATGAAGAAGGCATCCTTCCTCTTCGTGGGCAAGGCCGCAGAGGCTGAGATGATGGACGCCGTGCGGAGCCTGACCGCTGACTGCCCCGACAACGTCTTTTACGTCAAGCGGCTCACCCGCGACGAGATCAAGAGCCTGATGGCCCAGTGTACCTGCCTCGTCTGCGCCTCCCGCGACGACCCCATGCCTACTTTCGTCACCGAGGGCCTCATCTTCGGCAAGCCCGCCATCGTGTCGGAGCACACCGGCACCGCCGGGCTCATCACCGAGGGCGTGGACGGTTTCGTCTACGAGGACGACGACCCCGAAAAGCTGGCCGAGCGGCTGGCCTGGGCCATCGAGCACCCGGAAAAGCTTGCCTCCATGCGTCCCGCCTGCCGTGAGCTTTACGAGAGCCATTACTCCAAGCAGGCGTTTTCCGACAGTTTACAACAGGCTGTAAGGGAACTTACCGGCGAATAAGCTCCCCGTTCTTTATCACTCTGCCGAAACTGAGGCAAAAAATTTGGCAGTTGTTCACAAACACACCTCCGGACTGTGATATACTCTCCTAAGAGTTTATCACAGTCCGTTTTTTGTTGAAATTTGAAAGGAGTCCCCGCATGAGTTCGTCCGCCTCCCCCGCCCCTTCGCGCCGAAAGACCCTGCTCTCGCTGGGCGTTCTGGCCCTGCTGACCGGCATCGTGGTGTTCATCTTCCGGGAGCACTGGGCTGAGATCTCCGAGGCGCTGAGCCGGCTCACCCTCGGGCAGGGACTTCTGGCACTGGCCGTGGGCCTGAGCTACCCGCTTCTCGAGGGCGTATCCAGCTGGCTCATCGTCCGCAGCCGCCTGCCCCATTTCCCGCTGCGGCAGGGTATCGACAATGCATGGATGGGGACCTTCGGCAATGTGGTGGGCCTCGGCGCAGGGTCGGTGCCGTTTCAGACGTGGTATCTCCACCGGCGCGGGCTGGACGTCGGCCCAGGCGTAGGGCTGATGACCCTGCAATACGTCTTCCACAAGACAGCCGTCCTGCTTTACGCCACCGTGCTGCTTCTGGCGGGCCGCCCCTGGATGGCGGCCCACTCCGACGGCGTGCTGCGGTATCTGCCCGGGGCCTACGCTGTCGTGGCGGGCGTCATCGTGGGGCTCATCGCCCTCTGCGCCCTGCCGGTGGTGCAGCGTCTGGCCCGGTGGCTGCTGCATTTTCTGTCCGACACAGGCCGCTGGGCCGAGCGCCGGGAAAGCTGGCTCAAGCAGCTGGACACCCTGAGCACCGAGAGCCGCCATCTGCTGGCAGACAAGCCCCGCTGCGCCGCCATTCTGGGCGTGCATCTCGTGAAGCTGTTCCTGCTCTTCTGCCTGCCGTGGATGGGGCTGCGGTTCATGGGGCTGGATACCGGACTCACCTTCTGGCAGGTGCAGCTCCTGACGTCGTTGACCCTCTTTGTCTCCAACGCCCTGCCCAACGTGGCGGGCATGGGTTCGGTGGAGACAGCCTTCCTGCTGGTGTACAGCAGCTTCCTCCCCGATGCTTCGTCCATGAGCCTGCTGATGTTCTACCGGCTGGCCAGCTATTACGCCGTCTTTGCGGCAAGCGCCGTCGGCTTTGCGCTGGCGCAGCGGCGGCTAAACCGCGGATGACTTTGTGAATGTCGTCATCACCCGCGATGTCGAGGCCGACAAGCAGGGCGACATGACCTATGTTCTCGAGTTCACCACCGAGGACGGCAGCACCCAGAGCTTCGAGACCCTGCACTACGAGACCACTCCCCTCTCTCTGAAGAGCGCGGACGCAGCTGCTGGCGCTACCCCCATCGCATTCGCTGCTCCTGAGCAGTAAAAATCAGCTCATAACGAAGAAAACGGCAGGTTCATTGAACCTGCCGTTTTCTTATTCTATCAAATTCAGCCCTTCATGGGGACAAAGCCCACGAGGTCCTTCACGACCTCGCCGCCGATGATGAGACCCACGACCGACGGGACAAAGGCGTTCGAGCCGGGAACAGAGCGGCGGATGGTACACTTGCGCTGGGTACCCGGAGGGCAGATGCAGTGGTGTTTGCAGCTGATGGAGTCATCCTCGATGGGAGTCATGACAGGCTCCCTGGAGTAAACGACTTTCAGATGCTTGATGCGGCGCTTGCGGCACTCGGTGCGCATGACCTTGGCCAGCGGGCAGACGGAAGTCTTATAAATATCCGTGACCTCGAAGCGAGTAGGGTCCATCTTGTTGCCTGCACCCATGGAGCAGATGATGGGGACACCAGCCTCCTTGCACTTCATGACCAGCGCAATTTTACCGGTGACAGTGTCGATGGCGTCCACCACGTAGTCGAACTGGCTGAAATCGAAGCTGTCCTGCGTCTCAGGGCCAAAGAAGGTCTTGTAGGTGGTGACCTTGATGTTGGGGTCGATGTCGTGGACACGCTCTTCGGCCACATCCACCTTGAACCTGCCCACCGTCTTGCGGGTGGCGATGATCTGGCGGTTCAGGTTGGTGAGGCAGACTTTGTCGTCGTCGATCAGGTCGAGAGCCCCCACACCGCTGCGGGCCAGCGCCTCGACGGTGTAGCCGCCCACGCCGCCCACGCCGAACACGGCTACGCGGGAATCGTGCAGTTTGGTCATTGCTTCCGCGCCCAGCAGCAGCTGGGTGCGGGAATACTGGTCTTGCATATCATTTCTCCTTTAGGTTCTGCTTTTTACATTCACGGGCTTGCCCTTATCCCTTCGCCACCTGTGTAATGGTGCCGCCTCCGAGGACGACATCGCCCTGATACAGCACGACGGCCTGCCCCGGGGTGGGGGCGCGCTGAGGCTGGTCAAATTCCAGACGGAAGCTGTCCGGCCCTGCCGGGTAGACGGTGGCAGGCTGTTCGGTCTGATGATAACGGGTGCGGGCCGTCACCCGCAGGGGGCCTTTCAGCTCCGGGATGGCGATCCAGTTCACTTCGTTCGCATAGACGATGGTATCGAACAGCTCCGACTCCGGGCCGACCGTGACGGTGTTGGCCTGCATATCCTTGGCGCAGACGTAGACCGGTGCGCCCATGGCGAGGCCCAGGCCCTTCCGCTGGCCGATGGTGTACCGCACAGCGCCGCTGTGGGTGCCTACCTTTTTGCCGCCGACGTCGAGGAAATCGCCCGCCGGGTAGTGCTTGCCGGTGAAATCCTCCATAAAGCGGGCGTAGTCGCCGTCCGGCACGAAGCAGATGTCCTGACTGTCGTGCTTGCGGGCGTTCACGAAGTGCTGCTGCTCAGCGATGGCGCGCACTTCGCTCTTGTGCAGACCACCCAGCGGCAGGCGGACATGAGCCAGCTGCTCCTGCGTGAGGTTGTAGAGCACATAGCTCTGGTCTTTGTTCTCGTCCAGACCCTTTTTGAGCAGCCAGCGGCCCGTGGCCTCGTCCTGCTCCACCCGGGCATAATGGCCCGTGACCACATAATCCAGTCCGTGCGCTTCCGCCCAGCGAAGCAGGTGATCGAACTTCATATATCTGTTGCAGTCGATGCAGGGATTGGGCGTACCGCCGGCCTCGTAGACCCGGATGAATTTGTCGATGATCTTTTCCTGAAAGTCTGCCGTAAAATCCAGCACCTCGTAGGGAATATCCATCGCATAGGCCACCTCGGCGGCGTCCTCAATGTCCCGCTCCGAGCAGCAGGTGTGCAGACCCTCGGTGTTCACGGCCTCGTTACGGGTGAGGCGCATGGTGACGCCGGTGCAGTCGAAACCGTCCCTCTGCATGAGCCATGCCGCCACCGAGCTGTCCACACCGCCGCTCATGGCGATGAGCGCCCCGGGGCGGCGGGAAGTGTTCTGTGTTTCTGTCATTCTGTTCCTCTTCTGTTATAACATACTAAAACAGTAGTATAATACTACCGCAGCTTCTTTCTCTTGTCAAGACGCAGAAAATTTGGCCGCAAAGGCCAGAAGTTCCGCTTTTTTGTTGGGCAGCCGCCCGGTGATGACCTCTTCCAGCAGCGCTTCCAGTGCGCGGCGCAGGCCCGGCCCGGGCGCGACGCCCGCCGCCATCAGATCGCGGCCATTCACGGCCAGCTGGGAGACGCGGCAGCAGGCGCTTTGGGCGGTCAGCGTCTCGGCCTCTTTTTGCAGGGCGGTAAATTCATCTTTTCTTTCCGGTTGAAGAGCGCTCCAAAGGGCAGTCAACTGCTGCACGGTGTGGAGGTCGTATTTGCCAAGAAGTCGTTTGGCTTGAAGCGACAGCGTAGGAGTGCGGGGAGCTTTCTCCTTCACAAGTGTTGATACTCCATCTATCACAGCATTGGAGCATTTCAAGCGTTTCAGCGCCTTTCGTGTTCCATCCTCCCCCAGCGGCAGAAGCAGCGCCGCCCAACGGGTGGTCACTTCCTCTGCTCCTGCCGGAAGGGCATCTATGATTTCACGGGCTTCCGACAGGTCGTCGGGCGGCAGTTCCGGCAGGACGAAGGCCAGCACTTCCGGCTCCAGATACGCCCCCGGCTTCGGGGCAGACAGAAGCTTGTTCAGCTCTTCTTCGATGCGCTCCACCGACACGCAGTCGAGGTGGGCGGCCAGCTGCTTCGCCGCCGCTTCGGTGGCCTCGTCGATAACAAAACCGAACCGGGCCGCAAAGCGGTAGAGACGCAGGATGCGCAGAGCGTCTTCTTCAAAGCGGCGCAGCGGCTCACCGACGGCCCGCACCACGCCCCGGGCCAGATCTTCCTGCCCGCCAAAGGGGTCGCACAAGCCCTCTTCGGCGCTGTAGGCCATGGCGTTGATGGTGAAGTCCCGCCGGGCCAGGTCCTCCCGGACGTCGGGTACAAAGGCCACGCTGTCGGGGTGGCGGCCATCGGAATAACTGCCCTCCGTGCGGAAGGTGGTGATCTCGTAGAGCCTGCCGTCCCGCTTCACAGTCACGGTACCATGCTGCAATCCGGTGGGGATGCACTGCTTTTCTCCGAACAGCTCCATCACCTGCTCCGGGCGGGCGGCGGTGCAGAGGTCCCAGTCGTGGGGCGCAAGGCCCAGCAGACTGTCCCGGACACAGCCGCCCACGGCGTAGGCCGCAAAACCTGCCCGGTGCAGCGCGTCCAGCAGGGCGGAGGCACCGGGTTCCAGGACGATGTTCATTCTTCGGCCTCCTCATATTGCAGGGTGATGCTCTTGCCGTCATAGCCGCACTCTGCCGCCGGGAAGAGGCTCTGCGCCTGGGTCAGCTCTTCTTCCGGGTCGGTGATCATGGGCGAATAGTGGACGAGCCAGAGCCGCTTCGCGCCCGCTTTGGCGGCGAGGGCTGCGCTCTGCCCGAAGGTGCTGTGGCCGTACTGTTTGGCCTGCGCGGCCTGCTCCGGCAGAGCATAGGTGGAATCGCAGAGCAGAAGGTCAGCACCCGCTGCGGCCTTTTCCAATGCCGGACAGGGGGCGGTGTCGCCCGAGAAGACAAAGCTCAGCCCCTGCCGGGCCGGGCCGAGGACGGCTTCCGGCTGGATGACACGTCCACCGTCCAGCGTGATACTCTCGCCGTGCTGGAGCGTCTTCCACTGCTTTACCGGTACGCCCAACGCCCGCGCCTGTTCGGGTGAGAACCGTCCGGCCCGGGGCAGATCGAGTCGGTAACCCTGACTGATGACACGGTGGCGGGTCGGCACCGGCGTGAGTTTCGCGCTCTGGGGCCAGCCGCCGAATTTTTCGCAGAGCGCTGCCGGGGCGTCCAGCACCTCAGCATAAACCGGGTACGGCAGAGGCCCCGTCAGCACCCGCAGTGCCGCCCAGACTTCGCCGAGCCCCTTCGGCCCGTACAGCGCCAGCGGGCGGGTGCGGCCCTGACAGCCCAGCGTCTGCAGCAGCCCCGGCAGGCCGAAGATGTGGTCGCCGTGGTAATGGGTCAGGCAGACGGCGTCCATCTTCATCAGGTTGACTCCGGCCCGGCGGGCGGCAGTCTGGGTCCCCTCGCCGCAGTCGAACAGGAGGCTGTGTCCTCCGCATTCGGCCACCGCCGCCGTGAGGGCGCGGTCGGGCAGGGGCATGGTGGCCGCTGTACCCAGCAGTGTAATGGTCAGCATAAGGTTTCTCCGTATCACAAAAAATCTCGATGGCTATAGTGTACCACACTCTTCGGCCCGGCACAATCGCACAGCCGCACCCTGACAGGCATAAGATGGCCCAAACCACAAAAGGAGGGGTCTTGTATGCAGCGTCAGCGGCCCGGGCATCGCATTTTGTCGTTCCACCACCGGGGGCTGCTGCTTCTGGCGGCGGCAGTGGCGGTGATGCTCTTTTTTCTCTACGGTTGCGTGGCCGGGGCGGCGTACAGCCCCCGGGGGCGGCTGGTGTTCATCCCTCTCGCACAGGTTTCAGGTAGTAGTACGACTTCGCTTTCCGTCTCTCAAAATTTTTATGGTACAATGTGCGGGCCGATATGAAAAACAAGCCCGCTCCCCTGCTGAACCCCGGCACCCTCAAGCCCATGACGGCCAAAGAGCTGGGCGGCGTTTTCTGCGATGAGCTGGTACAGCAGGAGCTGGACGACACCACGGCCTGATGGAGGCCACCGGCGTGGAGCAGACCAGCGTCTTTGAGGCGGCAGAGCACTGAGCCAGACGGTCATTCCGCAAACAGCAAGCCAGCCGCCCTGCAAGGTAACAGGGCGGCTGGCTGCTTCTATTATGCAATTCAGGAGAATGGATGAGAGAATAGCGTTTTTATGCTTCCGGGGGACGGAAGTGCCGGAGAATCACTCGCCGCGGACGGCTGCGAAGCCAGCCTCGAGGTCGGCGATGATGTCGTCGATGTGCTCGGTGCCGATGGACAGGCGGATGGTGTTCTGGTAGATCTGCTGCTCGGCCAGCTCCTCATCGGTCAGCTGGCTGTGAGTGGTGGAAGCCGGATGGATGACCAGACTCTTGACGTCGGCCACATTTGCCAGCAGAGAGAAGACCTTCAGGTTGTCGATGAACTTGAATGCTTCCTCACGGCCGCCCTTGATGTTGAAGGTGAAGATGGAAGCACCGCCGTTGGGGAAGTACTTCTCATACAGGGCGTGGTCGGGGTGATCCGGCAGAGAGGGATGGTTGACCTTCTCGACCTGGGGATGGTTGGCCAGGAACTCGACGACCTTCTTGGTGTTCTCCACATGGCGCTCAATGCGCAGGCTCAGAGTCTCGGTACCCTGCAGCAGCAGGAAGGCGTTGAACGGAGAGATGGTAGCGCCGGTATCACGCAGCAGGATGGCGCGGATGTAGGTGACGAAAGCGGCGGGGCCGGCTGCGTCAGCGAAGGACACGCCGTGGTAGCTGGGGTTGGGGGCGGCGATGTTGCCGTACTTGCCGCTGGCCTTCCAGTCGAACTTGCCGCTGTCCACGATGATACCGCCCAGCGTGGTGCCGTGGCCGCCGATGAACTTGGTAGCGGAGTGGACGACGATGTCAGCGCCATGCTCGATGGGACGGATCAGGTACGGGGTGCCGAAGGTGTTATCAATGACCAGCGGCAGGCCATGCTTGTGAGCGATGGCTGCGATGGCATCAATATCAGGAATATCACTGTTGGGGTTGCCCAGAGTCTCGAGGTAGACAGCCTTGGTGTTGGGCTGGATAGCGTTCTCGACCTCTTCCAGATCGTGAGCGTCCACGAAGGTGGTGGTGACGCCGAACTGGGTCAGGGTGTGCTCCAGCAGGTTGTAGCTGCCGCCGTAGATGGTCTTTTGTGCCACGATGTGGTCACCGGCCTGTGCCAGCGCCTCGATGGTGTAGGTGATGGCAGCAGCGCCGGAAGCAGTGGCCAGAGCAGCCACGCCGCCCTCCAGAGCAGCGATGCGCTTCTCGAACACGTCCTGCGTGGAGTTGGTCAGGCGGCCGTAGATGTTGCCTGCATCGGCCAGACCGAAACGGTCAGCGGCGTGCTGGCTGTTGCGGAACACATAGGAAGTGGTCTGGTAGATGGGCACGGCGCGGGAATCGGTTGCGGGATCGGCCTGCTCCTGGCCAACGTGAAGCTGCAGGGTCTCAAATTTATAGTTAGGCATAGTATTTTTCCTCTCTATCTGTACTTAAAGTATTATTTTTACTCATAAAAATGCCCGGCAGCGTGGGGAGTTTCACCTTTCGTCTGCCGGGCAAAGAAATCGTTCTCAGCTCAGAGCCTTTTGTCTGTCTCGGGCGTCACATTCGCTCGCACATTCGCGGCATAGAGGGCACCGTACAGCTATGGCTCAGAGTTTGTTTCTCGGCCCGGGCGCTGTACATTCGCCCACAGCGGAAGTTGGCGTGCAGAAGACTTTTCCAAATCAGCGTCATTTGAGTACCCTCCTTTCCGAAATTCCCACTTACCTACAAGGCGTGTGGTTTTGTTGTCCGCATTATATTCCCTCATACCCATATTGTCAATAGGTTTAATCGAATTTCTTCCAAAAAAGTTTTTAAGAGTCATTCTTTTGAGAAAAATGCAAAAAGATTGCATTTTGGTCTTGCATTTCACGCAGAATCCGTGTATACTCTTCCCTGCGCCTAAATTGCAATCAGGTTGCAATTTAGGCAACTAAAGCACTTTTCGTCCCTCCGTTTATTTTGGGTGAAGACGTAAAATGGTGTGGCGGCTGCGCGCGCTGGTGGCGCGGATTTGGTTCTCTTTTTCGGTCAAATGGCAATGCGCTCCGCGCGGGCCAGAGGCAGGGAGGGGTGTTTCGAATCCCCCCTCCCTACCTCTGGACTCCACTCTCCCCGCA
>ERZ1027229.554-NODE-554-length-19506-cov-6.390725_pt1 | contig 19506 bp, 18 predicted proteins | sample MGYA00519245_ERZ1027229 | MGnify/ENA primary metagenome ERZ1027229 (study PRJEB26926, sample SAMN06164466) | human gut metagenome | biome: ENVO:00009003; feature: ENVO:2100002; material: ENVO:00002003 | host: Homo sapiens | place: USA | collected 2012 ...
TAAGGAGTCGTCGGCAGCGTCAGATGTGTATAAGAGACAGGTTGAATACGAAAACGTTACCGATTATACATTTTGACTAAAAATAATAAAAACCAGAGAGGGACAATATATGTCTAATAAAGCAGAAACACAATATAATCCACAATGTGGGGAGCGAAGAACAATTTTTTCAGATGAGTATGATTTTCTCACAAAAATTGAATCAGTGTGTGCCAAAGAAGATGGAATACATTTTTTGGTACGTACATGGAAAGACCGTATAGCCACAGTTCGTATTACATTTTTGACACCATCGGTATTCAGATTTGTGATGGTGCCGGAGATGACTGCAAAAAGCCACAGACAGACGGTAGTCGAAGATGTACCTGAATCGGAGTTTGAAACAAAAAATGCAGAATTTACAGAAAATGAAGATCTGTATATATATGAAACAAATCAGTTAAGTCTTCATTTTTCAAAAAACTACTGGGAAATGTCCATATATCAGAATGGAAAATTATTGACGAAAGAACAGGCTTTTGACACTAATGTCGATAACCGGTGGAAACAGCTTCCAACAGGATTTAGAGTAGATGCATCTGGAAAAAGTATAGCCTCATTTGAGCAGTTTGTATTATTCTCCGATGAGCAATTTTGGGGATTTGGAGAGAAGTTTACACATTTTAATAAACGTGGACAAAGAATAGAGTGTTGGCAAAAAGATGCATTGTCTACGAATACGGAGGATTCATATAAAAGTCATCCGTATTTTACAAGCAGCCGGGGATATTCAGTATTGTTAAATACATTTACGCGTTCATCATTTGATATGGGTGCTTCATCATGGATCAGTTATCAGATGGGCAGTGACGATCCTATTCTGGATTATATTTTCCTGGCAGAAGAAAGCAAAGACTATAAGAAGCTATTGCAGCAGTATTTGCAGATTACAGGGCAGATACCTATGATTCCACAGTGGGCTTTTGGTTTCTGGATGTCAAAATGCTCTTATATGAGCCGTAAAGAAGTCGAGGATGTTGTTGCTGATGCTGAAAAATTTGGAATAGGTATCGATGTAATTCATATCGATGGCTGGCAGAGGCAGGATATGTCTGGTGTATGGGAATGGGATACAGAACGTTTCCCTGAACCGGAAGAAATGATTAAAGAATTAAATAAAAAGAACATACATTTAAGTCTTTGGAATTATCCGTACTTGCAGGAAGATTCGCCGGCATTTAAGGAACTGGCAGAACGTGGATTTTTTATAAAAAATAAAGAAGGGCATCCTGCAATGTTTAAAGCGACTGCAGATTCAGAGTTTTTGTGTGCTTGCTTTGATTTCACAAATCCGGAATTTCTGGCATGGTATGAGGAACGTGTGAAAAAAATCGTCAGAATGGGTGTATCAGTGATAAAAACAGATTTCTCTGAAGCAGTACCTGAAGATGTTGTATTTTACAATGGCATGAGCGGGCGAGAAGGACATAATCTTCTGACGTATCTGTATGCAAAAAATATTTACACATGGATGAAAGAAATTTGCGACGAACGTGGGGAATTGCCAATGCTTTGGGGACGCAGTGGGTATGTGGGTTCTCATACGATTCCGGCAGCATGGGCAGGAGATTCTTCCAGTGATAAAGCAAGTCACAGTGCAATTCTTCAGGCCGGACTTGGGATGGCTATGTCTGGTGTATCTTTCTGGGGTTATGATCTTGGCGGATTTTATAACACAGGTTATATCGGAAATGAGGAACGTCCGAATATAGAAGATTACCTTTCCTCTGTGCAGATGGGATTGTGGATGCCATTATCCAGAGCGCACGGTAAAACACCGCGGGAACCATGGCAGTATGGAGATATGGCATTAAAAGAAGTAAAAAAATGGATTAACTTCAGACATCGACTTGTGCCATATCTTTATCACACCGCCTGCCAGAGTCATCAGTCTGGTATTCCAATGATTCGTCCGCTTGTGATGGAATATCCGAAAGATCCAATCGCAAAGACACAGAATCTGTCTTATATGCTTGGTGATGCATTGCTTATTTCACCCGGATTTGACAGAGATGAATATGAACTGTATCTTCCGGAAGGCCGGTGGCAGGATATTGAAAGTAAAGAAGTATATGAGGGAATGACATTTGTTCATATAGAAAACAAAGCTTTTGCTGATGGTGGTACATCTCTTCGGGTTTTCCAGAAGGAAGGAACAAGTATACCGTTGTTTGCTCAAAAAGAAGTATTGCATGTGCCTGCACAACTATGGAAACAGGAAGATCTTGAATTTATGACATTTCAAAAAAAAGATGTTGATTAGCTATTGTGCACAAAATAGATGCATAAGAATGTGAAAAATGGATAAAAAGAAAAAAGCTGAAATCATAAGAACTGACTTGACAAAAGAGATTTATCTGTGCTATATTCAACTACAGTTGTAGTGTGTAACTCGATTTTTGGAGGCATTAACTATACATAACAGGAATTGTTTATGTGGGTTAGTGTCTCTTTTTTGTGCTCTGTTTTAGAAAAAAGAGTACAACCGGCTAAAAAGATGCAAAACCGCAGAAACTCTTCTTGTAAAAAGTATAAACTACACAAGGAGTAAAAAAATGAAGGACAAAATTTTTAGTGTTCTGCAGCGAGTGGGAAGAAGCTTTATGCTCCCGATCGCAATCCTTCCGGTAGCCGGACTTTTACTGGGAATCGGAAGCTCATTTACCAATGCAACCACGATTGAAACGTACGGTCTGACAAGCTTGCTCGGCAACGGCACAATTCTTCATGCACTGCTGGTGATCATGAACAAAGTAGGAAGTGCGGTGTTTGATAACCTGCCTCTGATTTTTGCGGTAGGTGTTGCAATTGGTATGGCAAAGAAGGAAAAAGAGGTTTCTGCCCTGTCAGCCGTTATTGCGTATTTTGTTATGAATACAGCGATTAACGCAATGCTGACCATTACGGGTCAGATTCTGGAAAACGGAGAAATTGCAGAATCCGTTCTGGAAGGAACCATCACTTCTGTCTGCGGTATTCAGTCGCTGCAGATGGGTGTGTTTGGCGGTATTATTGTCGGTCTTGGAGTTGCTGCACTTCATAATCGTTTTTACCGGATCCAGCTTCCGAATGCACTTTCTTTCTTTGGAGGTACTCGTTTTGTACCAATTATTTCTACGATCGTCTATATGTTTGTGGGAATTTTAATGTATTTTGTATGGCCGGTTGTACAGAACGGCATTTATGCGCTGGGTGGCCTGGTAACCGGCTCCGGTTATGTCGGAACGCTGATTTTCGGTCTGATTAAACGGGCACTGATTCCATTTGGTCTGCATCACGTATTCTATATGCCTTTCTGGCAGACAGCAGTCGGAGGTACCATGGAAGTGGCAGGACAGATGGTGCAGGGCGGACAGAATATTTTCTTCGCACAGCTTGCGGATTCTGCGAATATCGCACATTTCAGTGCAGATGCAACGAGATATTTCTCCGGAGAATTTATTTTTATGATTTTCGGACTTCCGGGAGCGGCACTTGCCATGTACCATTGTGCGAAACCGGAGAAGAAAAAAGCAGCAGGCGGTCTGCTTCTTTCCGCAGCACTTGCGTGTATGGCAACCGGTATCACAGAACCGTTGGAATTCTCGTTCCTGTTTGTTGCACCGGCGTTGTTTGTCGTGCAGGTTATTCTTGCGGGAACAGCTTATATGATCGCACACATCCTGAATATCGCAGTAGGTCTTACCTTTTCCGGCGGACTTCTGGACTTCTTCCTGTTCGGTATTCTGCAGGGAAATGAAAAGACAAGCTGGATGAGGGTGATTCCGGTCGGCATTCTTTATTTCTTCCTGTATTATTTTATCTTCAAATTCATGATTAAAAAGTTTGATTTTAAGACACCGGGTCGTGAGGATGATGATGTGGAAACCAAGCTTTATACGAAAGCAGATGTAAAAGCAAGAAAAGAGGCGCAGAACGATGGGGTGGCATCGGAAGATGCCATGAGTGAAGCAATCACAAAAGGTCTTGGCGGAAAGAAAAATATTTCGGATGTGGACTGCTGTGCAACAAGACTGCGCTGTACTGTTCATGATGCAGCGAGAGTCAGCGATGGTATTTTAAAGGCGACAGGGGCATCTGGCGTTGTGCATAAAGGAAATGGTGTACAGGTTATTTACGGACCGAATGTAACTGTGATAAAATCAAATTTAGAGGATTATCTGGAAAAAGCTCCGAATACGTATGCGGAAGCAGAAAATGCAGAAGCAGAAAATGCACCAGCCCAAAAAGAGGCGGAGCCAGCGCAGGAAACAAAAGAACAGAAGGTTGTGGATACGATTACTGTCTGTAGCCCGATAAGCGGACTGGCAGCCGACCTTTCTACTGCGCCGGATGAAGCGTTTGCGGAAAAGATGATGGGAGACGGCGCTGTTGTGACACCGGAAGATCCTTATGTGCGTGCTCCGGAGGACGGAGAAGTCGCGTTTGTTTTTGACACAAAACATGCGATTGGATTTGTAACCGATTCCGGAGTCAGCCTTCTGATTCATGTCGGAATTGATACAGTAAAACTGAACGGAGAGGGATTTGAGGCACTGGTAGAAAGCGGTCAGACCGTGAAAAAAGGTGATCCGATGCTGAAGCTGGATCTGGAATATCTGAAAACACATGCGCCGTCGGTTACGTCACCGGTTCTTTGCACAGAGCTGGAGGAGAACCAGAGAATCCGTCTTTTGGCAGACGGACCGGTAAAAGCAGGAGATCCTTTATTTGCGATTGAGATTCTCGCGTAAGCTGTGCCTTAAAAACGGGTGAGAAGAATGTACAGGATAGCAAAAACACTGAACCACAATTCATTTATTGGTGTGGAAGAAGAAAATAACCGGGAATATCTGGTCATGGGGAAAGGAATTGCATTTGGGAAAAAAACGGGACAGCGTGTACAGCCGGGAGACGATGCCCGCATTTATTCCCTGACAGAGATGACGGAGCGAGGAAATGCCAGAACCATTGTACAGGGCGTTTCTCCGCTCAGCCTGGAGCTGGCGAGTGCCGTGCTTGACGAGGCAGAAAAGGAATTTGGAAAAATTGACCGTTCCATCGTCTTTCCAATGGCAGATCATCTGGATTTTGCTGTCCGGCGGATTCAGAACGGTGAGCAGATCAGCAATCCGCTCACCGACGATATCCGTGTGATGTTTTACAAAGAGTATAAAGTTGCTTCCTGTATCAGGGAGCTTTTAAAAGAACGGCTTCAGATCGAAATTGATGAACATGAAATCGGCTATCTTGCACTTCATGTTCATTCGGCAATTGTGGAGGAAAATGTTTCACAGGCCATGGAAGTAGCAAGAGCAGTCCGGGAGAGCATTTCTTTGGTGGAGCATATCACCGGGCATACCATCGATGTGATGTCGTTGTCGTATAACCGTATGATGAACCATATCCGCTATATGGTTGCAAGAGCGGTCAGTGGGGAAAAACTGAAAGTAAATATGAATGACTACATGTCCGTAAAGTTTCCGAAAGCCTTTCAGGCGGCGCAACGAATCTGTGAGGAGATGGAAAAGAGGCTGAAACTTCCGATGGAGGAGATCGAAATTGGATATCTCGCTATGCACATAGAACGGATTATGGACAGAGAAGAAGGAGAATAAAAGCATGAAATCATTTGAATATACCATTAAAGATGAACTGGGAATCCACGCAAGACCGGCAGGAATGCTGGTAAAGGAGGCAAAAAATTTTGCATCGGAATGCACCATCACAAAAGATGGAAAAACGAAAAAACTGACTCAGCTGATGATGCTGATGTCACTTGGTGTAAAGCAGGGAGATACCGTAACCGTTGCAGCAAACGGAGAGGACGAAGATGCAGCGATTGAGACGCTGAAAGCGTTTTTCGAAGCAAATCTGTAAAAAGTACGCTCGGAGGATAAAAAATGCAGTATTTTCAGGGGAAATCCGTATATAAAGGAATTGTTATGGGACCGGTTGCGGTTCTGAAGAAAAATGATTACCAGGTTAAAAGAGCCCGGATTGAAGATTCGGAAGCAGAAGTAAAACGTGTGAAAGAAGCCGTGGAGGTTTCGAAAAAACAGCTTGGCAGACTGTATGACAAGGCAGTCCGGGAAGTTGGAGAGGCAAGTGCGGCGATCTTTGAAGTCCATCAGATGATGCTGGAGGATGAGGACTATCTGGAATCAATGGAGAACATGATCCGGACAGAGCTGGTAAATGCAGAATATGCAGCGGCAGCAACCGGCGATAATTTTGCAGAGATGTTTGCAGCTATGGATGATGAATATATGAAGGCACGTTCCGCAGATGTAAAAGATATTTCCGAACGTCTGGTCCGCAATTTAAGCGGAGAGGGAGATAACGACCTGAGCTCTATGGAACCATCTATTATAGTGGCAGACGATTTAAGTCCGAGTGAAACTGTACAGATGGACAAAGAAAAAATACTTGCGTTTGTGACTGTGCATGGATCTACCAATTCTCATACTGCGATTCTTGCGCGAATGATGAATATTCCGGCATTAATCGGCGTCCCGATGGATTTAAACAGTCTGAAAACAGGCATGACGGCCGTTGTAGACGGTTTTTCAGGTCAGGTTATCTTTGAGCCGGAGGAGGATGTGCAGAAGGAAACCGAAAAAAGAATGCAGGAAGAAGCAGAAAAACAGAAGCTTCTTGAGGAGTTGAAAGGAAAAGAAAATATTACACCGGATGGCCGTAAGATCAACATCTATGCAAATATCGGCAGTGTTGGTGACCTTGGCTATGTGATGGAAAATGATGCCGGTGGAATCGGACTTTTCCGAAGTGAATTTCTCTATCTTGGAAGAAATGATTTCCCAACGGAGGAAGAACAGTTTCAGGCATATAAACAGGCCGTGCAGACCATGGCAGGCAAAAAAGTGATTATCCGTACGCTGGATATCGGGGCAGATAAGCAGGTAGAATACTTTAATCTTGGAAAAGAAGAAAATCCGGCGCTTGGGTACCGTGCAATCCGGATTTGTCTGAAACAGCCGGAAATTTTTAAAGCGCAGCTTCGCGCATTGTTCCGCGCAGCCGTTTACGGAAACCTTTCTGTCATGTATCCGATGATCACATCAACAGAAGAGGTAGAAAAAATCTACGCAATTGTTGCAGAAGTAGAGGAAGAGCTGAAAAAACAGGAAGTGCAGTATAAAATTCCGGAGCAGGGCATTATGATCGAGACACCGGCTGCCGTGATGATCAGCGACCGTCTGGCGGAAATGGTGGATTTCTTCAGCATCGGAACGAACGACCTGACGCAGTATACCCTGGCGATTGACCGTCAGAATGAGCAGCTGGATGATTTTTACAACCCACACCATGAAGCAGTTCTTCGGATGATTCGCATGGTGGTGGAAAATGCACACAAATGCGGAAAATGGGCAGGAATCTGCGGGGAACTCGGTGCAGACCTGACATTGACGGAGCAGTTTGTACGAATGGGAGTGGATGAGCTTTCTGTTGCTCCGTCCATGATTCTGAAGCTGCGGAAGGTTGTCCGCGAGATGAAAGCAGAAGAGTAGAAAAAACGATACAGCAGATAAGAAAACTCTCTGTTTTGGAGAGTTTTCTTATCTGTTCACAAATAACAGAAGATACAGCCGAAAAATCAGAAAAAAAGAAAGGATGTTTGGGACAACAGTAAGAAAATGTCTCAAATCCTTTTATTTCCTCTTGACGAATGGCGTATTTTGCGATAGTGTATCAGAGTAACAAAAAACAAAATCAAAAATTGAGTTGCTTTTCTCTTATTCAGAGTGGTGGAGATACATAGGATCTGTGAAACCACGGCAACCCCCGGCAGATTGGTCTGCATGGGAAGGTGCCAGCCTGAGCGAAATTTTCGAACAATAAGGGGATTTGAACATTACTATTCAGGTCCGCTAAAAATTGCGGATCTTTTTTTACGAAAAAATGTTCAGGGAAAGCCAAAGCCCACGAACGAAAAGCAAAAGAGAAGAGAAGAAAAAAAAGGAGAAAAAGAATGGAAAAAAGACTGTTTACTTCTGAGTCTGTAACCGAAGGACATCCGGACAAAATCTGTGATGCCATTTCTGACGCGATTCTGGATGCGCTGCTTGAGCAGGATCCGATGAGCCGTGTAGCTTGCGAAACCTGTACTACAACAGGATACGTTATGGTAATGGGTGAGATTACATCCAACGCACACATTGATTTCCAGCAGGTTGTACGTGATACCGTTCGCGAAATCGGCTACGACCGTGCAAAATACGGATTTGACGCAGATACCTGCGCTGTTGTAACTGCAATTGACAAACAGTCCACCGATATCGCTATGGGTGTAGACAAAGCGCTCGAAGCAAAAGAGAACAATATGAGCGATGAGGAGATCGATGCCATTGGAGCAGGAGATCAGGGAATGATGTTCGGATTCGCAACCAACGAGACCGAAGAGTACATGCCATACCCGATCTACATGGCACATAAACTGGCTCGCCAGCTGACCAAAGTCCGCAAAGACGGTACTTTAACATACCTTCGTCCGGATGGAAAAACACAGGTAACCGTAGAGTATGATGAGAACGGCAAACCGTTCCGTCTTGACGCTGTTGTTCTTTCCACTCAGCATGATCCGGAAGTATCCCAGGAGCAGATTCATGAGGATATCAAAAAATACGTATTCGACGAAATCATTCCGGCAGACATGGTAGATGAGCACACCAAGTTCTTCATCAACCCGACCGGCCGTTTTGTAATCGGCGGGCCTCACGGAGATTCCGGCCTCACCGGACGTAAGATCATCGTAGACACCTACGGCGGATACGCTCGTCACGGCGGCGGAGCTTTCTCCGGAAAAGACTGCACAAAAGTAGACCGTTCTGCAGCTTATGCAGCACGTTACGCAGCAAAGAATATCGTAGCAGCAGGTCTTGCCGACAAATGCGAGGTCCAGCTTTCCTACGCAATCGGTGTCGCTCATCCGACTTCTATCATGATCGACAGCTACGGCACAGGAAAACTGTCCGACAACAAACTGACCGATATCGTTCGTGAGAACTTCGACCTTCGTCCGGCTGGAATCATCAAAATGCTGGATCTGCGCCGTCCGATCTACAAACAGACTTCCGCTTACGGCCACTTCGGAAGAAACGATCTGGATCTGCCGTGGGAGAAACTGGATAAAGTAGAAGACCTGAAGAAATACCTCTAATTTCAGGCTTTTCTGTTTATAGAAAGTTTAGAAAGATTCATCTAAGTTAATGAAAAATCCTCAGGCGTTGTGCTATAATAAATTTAGACTGCGTACTGGGGATTTTTTGTGCGCAAAAGTACGAAATATGTGTTGGAAAACAGGTGGATCTTATATGGAAAAAAAGAAGAAAAGCATGAAATTAAGGACGAGAGTAATCATTTCTTTTTTCATCATCATACTGGTTCCGATCGTGATGTGTGCCTTGACGTTTTACTTTTTTGTAGGGTATAAAGCAAAGATTATCGGTGAAAAATACGGTCTTGCGAACGCAACATACCGGACGATTTCGAACAACACCCTGCTGCTGAATGCGATGACATCAGAAGAGTACGACGAAGTAGAGGATACCGCGAAATCGGATACGGCAAAGCTGGAAGAAACGAATTATCTCTCTGTTCTGAATGCAAGACTGCAGAAAAAACAGTCGTTTATCGCGGTGCGCGAGGATGGTGTTATCATTTACAATGGCTCGGAGGAGCTGTCGTCGGAGGAGCTGGAAAATGAGCTGCCGAAATACGGTGACCCGGGGGCCAATTTGAAGGGCGGCGTTTATTTCCGCAATGAAAAACAGTGGATGGTCAAACAGGTGGACTATGAGAACTCGGACGGAAAAGAATGCAGTGCGTTTATCGTCACCAAGACAGACCAGATTGCGCCGCAGATTACGGGCATGGTAAAAGAGCTAGGCATCGTGATTGTGCTGATTCTGGTGCTCACCAGTCTGGGCCTGAGCTTCTGGATTTACCGCGGTGTGATCGGACCGCTCGAGCAGCTGAAAAAGGCGACACAGAATATCAAAGACGGAAATCTGGATTTCACTGTTGAACCGTGCGGCGTGGCGGAGATTAATGACCTCTGCGAGGACTTTGAGGAGATGCGTATCCGGCTGAAAGAGACGGCGGAGGAAAAAGTCGAGTTTGACAAAGAGAATAAAGAGCTGATCAGTAACATTTCGCATGATCTGAAAACACCGATTACCGCGGTCAAGGGTTATGTCGAGGGAATCATGGACGGTGTGGCAAATACGCCGGAGAAGATGGACCGCTACATCCGCACCATTTACAACAAAGCGAATGAGATGGACCGTCTGATCAATGAGCTGACGTTTTATTCCAAGATTGACACGAACCGCATTCCGTATACGTTTTCGAAGATTCACATTGCGGATTATTTTGATGACTGCGTGGAGGAACTGAATCTGGAGCTTGACGCGCAGCATGTGGATCTGACATACTTTAATTATCTCGAGGACGACCCGGTCGTCATCGCGGATGCGGAGCAGATCAAGCGTGTCATCAATAACATTGTAAGCAATTCCATCAAATATATGGACAAGAGCCATAAGGTCATCAACATCCGTCTGCGTGATGTCGGAGATTTTGTGCAGGTGGAGATTGAGGATAACGGAAAGGGAATTGCGACGAAGGATCTGACGAAGATTTTCGATCGCTTTTATCGTACCGACGCGTCCCGCAACAGCACGAGAGGCGGCAGCGGAATTGGTCTTTCCATCGTGAAGAAGATTCTTGAAGACCACGGCGGAAAAGTGTGGGCCACCAGCAAAGAAGGCGTGGGCACCACGATGTACTTTGTATTAAGAAAATATCAGGAGGTACCTGTTTCATGAGTAAAATACTGATTGTTGAGGATGAGGAATCCATTGCAGATCTGGAGAAAGATTATCTCGAGCTTTCGGGCTTTGAGGTAGAGATTGAAAACCAGGGAGACACCGGTCTTGTGCGGGCGGTCAAGGAGGATTTCGATCTGCTGATCCTGGATCTGATGCTGCCGGAGGTGGATGGCTTTGAGATCTGCCGTGAGGTGCGTGAGAAGAAAGATATTCCGATTATCATGGTTTCGGCAAAGAAGGATGATATCGACAAAATCCGCGGACTCGGTCTTGGTGCGGATGATTATATGACGAAGCCATTTTCTCCGAGTGAGCTGGTTGCGCGCGTGAAAGCGCATCTGGCACGGTACGACCGTCTGGTCGGAAACGGCAAGAAAGAGAATGATGTTGTGGAGATCCGCGGCATCAAGATTGACAAGACGGCACGCCGCGTGTGGGTGAACGGAGAGGAGAAGCAGTTTACAACGAAAGAGTTCGATCTGCTGACCTTCCTTGCGGAGAATCCGAACCGCGTTTTCACGAAAGAAGAGCTGTTCCGTGAGATCTGGGATATGGAGTCCATCGGAGATATTGCGACGGTTACGGTGCATATCAAGAAGATTCGTGAAAAAATAGAGTTTAATACGGCAAAGCCGCAGTATATCGAGACGATCTGGGGCGTTGGATATCGGTTTAAGGCATAAAGAATCTGTGTTTCGGGGAGAGATAAAATGGGAAAAATTTACTATCTGATGGGAAAAAGTGCGTCAGGGAAAGATCATATTTATGAGAATCTGATCCAGGAGACGGCGCTGGATTTAAAACCGTTTGTCCTGTATACAACACGGCCGATCCGGAGCGGGGAGCAGGACGGAAGAGAGTATTTTTTTGTGGATGAAAAACGGCTTTCGGAACTGCGGGAGGCCGGAAAGATTATCGAGGAGCGCATGTATTCGACGGTGCAGGGGCCGTGGTATTATTTTACGGCGGATGACGGGCAGATTGATCTTGCGAAGCATGATTATCTCGGAATCGGGACACTGGAATCGTATCTGAAATTAAAGGCATACTTCGGGGAGCAGGCGATGGTTCCGCTGTATGTCGAGGTGGACGACGGGCTGCGGCTTTCGCGGGCACTGGAACGGGAAAGAAAACAGACAGAGCCGAAATACGCGGAGATGTGCCGGAGATTCCTGGCGGACTGTGAGGATTTTACGGAGGAGAAAATTGCGGAAGCTGGAATTGTCCGCAGATTTTCCAATAATTCTACGCCAGAAGACTGTTTTTCCGAAATTCAGAATTTTGTGGAACAACAGAAAAAGTTGTGATATACTTAATGCAGTATTAGTAAGAAATACAAAAGAACTCCAGGGGGTGATTTTATGCAGGGTTTTCAGAAGGTTGTAGGACATCAGGAAATCATAACGCATTTACAGAATGCCATTTCGATGAATAAAGTATCTCATGCTTATCTTTTTGGCGGAGAGAGTGGATCGGGAAAGAAAATGATGGCTTCACTGTTTGCGATGACGCTTCAGTGCGAGAAGCACGGGGTCGAGCCCTGTATGGAATGCCCGTCCTGTAAAAAGGCACAGAGCCAGAATCATCCGGATATCATTTATGTGAAGCATGAAAAGCCGAACACCATCAGCATCGATGAAATCCGCGAGCAGCTCATTAACGATGTGATGATCAAGCCGTACAGCAGTCCGTACAAGATTTATATCATCGACGAGGCGCAGAAGCTGACACTTCAGGCGCAGAACGCGCTGCTGAAGACGATCGAGGAGCCGCCGGCCTACGCAGTTGTCATGCTTCTGGCAGACAACCCGGATGCGCTGCTTCCGACGATTTCGTCACGCTGCGTGCAGTTAAATTTAAAACCAGTGGGAGACCAGCTTGTGAAAGATTATCTGATGAACGAAATGCATGTGCCGGATTACCAGGCAGAGGTTGATGCGTCCCTGGCGCAGGGAAATATCGGAAAAGCAGAGCGGATTGCCCGTTCTCCGGAATACGAGGAGACGCTGGAAAATGCACTCCGCATGGCAAAGTACGCCGACAGTATGCCGCTGTATGAAATCGTGGAGACGATCAAAAAACTGACGGCCGAAAAAGACAATATTGATGATTACTTCGATATCTTTTCTTTATGGTTCCGCGATGTTCTGCTCTTTAAGGCGACAAAAGAGGTCGATTCCCTTGTGTTCAAGCAGGAGCTGAATGGAATCCGTGAGAGAGCAAATAAGAGCTCATACGAAGGCCTGGAGAAGATTATAGAGGCGATTCAGAAGGCGAGAGCCCGCCTGAACGCGAATGTTAATTTTGATTTAACCATGGAGCTTATGTTCCTGACAATGAAGGAAAACTGATAGCATGATAACAATTATAGGAGTACGTTTTCGAAACGTAGGAAAAGTATATTATTTCTCGCCGAGAGAGCTGGACATCTGCGTGGGCGACCACGTTATCGTTGAGACGGCGCGCGGCGTAGAGTATGGTTTCGTTGTGCTGGGGCCAAAAGAAGTTGACAATTCCAAGGTGATCCAGCCGTTGAAAGAAGTCATCCGTATTGCAACGCCGAAGGATGATGCGCGGGAGGAGAGCAACCGCAAGAAAGAAAAAGAAGCGTTTGAAATCTGCCAGAAGAAGATCCGGGCGCACAACCTGGAGATGAAGCTGATCGATGCAGAGTATACGTTTGACAATAACAAGATGCTGTTTTACTTTACCGCCGACGGAAGAATTGATTTCCGTGAGCTGGTAAAGGATCTGGCGGCTGTCTTTAAGACGAGAATCGAGCTTCGCCAGATCGGTGTCCGCGATGAGACAAAGATCCTCGGCGGAATCGGCATCTGCGGCAGACCGCTTTGCTGCCATACGTATCTGTCCGAGTTTGCACCGGTTTCGATCAAGATGGCAAAAGAGCAGAACCTGTCCCTGAACCCGACGAAGATTTCGGGTGTCTGCGGACGACTGATGTGTTGCCTGAAAAACGAGCAGGAAACCTATGAATACCTGAACCGCAAGCTGCCGGGTGTCGGCGATATCGTAACGCTGCCGGACGGCATGAAAGGTGAGGTTTCCGGTGTGAATGTGCTTCGTCAGCTCGTAAAAGTGCTGGTGGATGTGAACGATGAGAAGGAAATGCGGGAGTGCCCGGTGGAAGAGCTCAAGTTCAAGCCGAAGCATAAGAAGGAAAAAGGCAAAGAGAAGAAAAAAGACAGAAACAGCTCCGGGGAGCAGGCTTCTTCGGAAGAGGCAAAACAGCCGGAATAAGATTGATTTGGAATGCATTTTGAAAAAAGTAAGCGCCGGGTAAAACTGACGCTTCTTTTTGTGTGATGCGGCGCTGGGCGGTCAGCAGGAGGAGGGATTTTCATTGGATAGAAAAGAAGAATTTTTGAAGCCGGGTGAGCGGCTCGATGATCTGCAGAACGGTTACTGGATGATACAGAATCCATCCCTTTTCTGCTATGGCATTGACGCGGTGCTGCTGGCATCCTACGCGAAGGTGAAGCGCGGTGAGCGGGCGATGGATTTCTGCACGGGATCGGGAATTGTGCCGATTCTGCTGAAGGCGAAGACAAACGGAGAGCATTTTTCCGGGCTGGAAATTCAGGAGTACAGTGCCGAGATGGCACAGCGGAGTGTGCGGTACAATCATCTGGAAAATGATGTTGAGATTTTCCAGGGAGATGTGAAAACGGCATCGCAGCAGTTTGGAAAAGAAGTGTTTGATGTGGTAACGTGCAATCCGCCGTACATGACGGGGCAGCACGGGCTGACGAATGCGCTTGAGGCGAAGACGATTGCGCGGCATGAGGTGCTGTGCTCGTTTGATGATATTGCGAAAGAGGCATCGGCGGTTTTAAAGACGAAAGGACGGTTCTATCTGGTGCACCGGCCGTTCCGGCTGGCGGAGATTTTTTCGACGCTGAAAAAATATCATCTGGAACCAAAAAGGATGCAGCTCGTTTATCCGTTTGTGGACAAGGAGCCGAACATGGTGCTGATCGAGGCGATGAAAGGCGGGAATCCGAGAATTACCGTGGAGAAACCGCTGATTGTGTATGAGACGCCGGGCGTGTATACAAAGGACATCCGGGAATTATATGGAGACGGGAGATAAGAACATGGCAGGAAAATTATATTTGTGTGCAACACCAATTGGAAATCTGGAGGACATGACCTTCCGTGCAATCCGCATTCTGCAGGAGGTCGATCTGATCGCGGCGGAGGATACGAGAAACAGCATTAAGCTGCTGAACCATTTTGAGATTCATACGCCGATGACGAGTTATCACGAATACAACAAATACGACAAGGGCCGCGAGCTGGTGCAGAAGCTGCTGGCGGGAACAAATATCGCGCTGATCACGGATGCCGGAACACCGGGAATTTCTGATCCGGGTGAGGAGCTGGTGAAGATGGCGTACGAGGCAGGCATCGAAGTGACAAGCCTGCCGGGCGCATGCGCGTGTGTGACGGCACTGACACTGTCGGGACTTTCAACGAGAAGATTTGTCTTCGAAGCATTTCTTCCGCCGGATAAAAAAGAACATAAACTGGCGCTGGAACGGCTGAAAAACGAGACGCGGACGATGATCGTATACGAGGCGCCGCATCATCTGCTGAAAACGCTGCGGGAGCTGCTGGAGACGCTTGGCAACCGGCGGCTGACACTCTGCCGGGAACTGACCAAGAAACACGAGACGGCATGGCAGACCACGATTGAAGATGCCATCACTCGCTACGAACAGGAAGATCCGAAAGGCGAATGCGTTCTTGTCATCGAGGGCAGAAGCCAGAAAGAAATCGAGGACGAGGCGAAGGCGGCGTTTGAGGAGATTTCGATTGAAGAACATATGAAACGGTATGAAGATCAGGGGATTGCAAGAAAAGAAGCGATGAAACTCGTGGCGAAGGACCGCGGGGTGACGAAGAGGGATATTTATCAGTATTTGCTGGGGAAAGAATCATAAATACTATTTGAGAAAAATGACCGGGCACAGAATATCCATGTCCGGTCATTTAAGGCAAGAAAAACAAGCATGGCGTGTGTGCCGATTCGTTTGTTGCCGTCAATCATACAATGATTTTTGATCAGGCCATAGCCCAGTCTTGCGGCTTTTGCCTGCAGGGTGGGGTACAAGTCTTCTCCGCCGAAGGACTGGAAAGGCGTTTCGAGAGCGGAGTCCAGCAGATTGTAATCTCTGACTCCGTCGCTTCCGCCAGTTTGCTGAATCAACTGAGTATGCAGTATGAGAATCTGCTTTTTACTCAGTCTTTTCATTTAGCAAGTACCTCGTATGCTTCTTTGTTTTGTTCCATCAGGCGTTTTGAGATGCTTAACACATCCTCGTCGGATGCAGTGGTTTCCTGCTCGGCTTTGCTGAAGTCGATGACAAGATATCTTGGAACGTTATTTTTCAGAATCACAGCGGAACCACATTCGTCTACCAGGCGGGCGACTTTGGAAAAATTTTGGTTTGCTTCGGAAATGGAAATTAAAGTTTTTGTGTCGATAGTCATTTTGGGTACCTCCTTAAGACTTTTTTCTATAGTATATATAAACCTTAGGATAAATACAACCTAATTTGCCGTGTTATTTTTTGTTGCTTGCCGCAACGCCAGTTTTTATCGTATGATAGGCCCATCAAATACGCGGAGGACACAGTTATGCTGAGTGATAACATCAAAATACTGCGAAAGAAAAAGGATATTCCCAGGAAACACTGGCGGAGCAGCTGCATGTGGTGCGGCAGACGATTTCGAAATGGGAGAAAGGGATTTCGGTTCCGGATGCGGTGATGCTGGATCGGATGGCGGAGCTGTTTGAGGTGCCGGTGAGTGTGCTGCTGGGCGGCGGGCTGGAAGTAGAGGAGGAGCAGCCTTCGGAACTGAATGAGATTGCACAGCAGCTTGCGGTTTTAAATGATCAGCTGGTGCAGCAGGCAGTGCGGAGACGGAAAGTGATCCGTTATGCGTTTGTTGGTGTGTTTGCGGCGATCTTTGTTCTGATTGGAGCGGCGATCGGACTTCGGGTGTACACGGAATCACAGCTGCGGGATGAAGCGTCGCTTCGCACGGTTCGTTATGAATGCACGCTCGACGGGGAATCATATGTATATGAGGCTTCCTATAACAGCCAGTATCAGATCCTGTACGAGGGCGGCGATGCCTGGATTTCGAACCATGTGCGGCCGGAGCAGTACGAGGATGTGAATGTGCTGTCGGCGCAGATGCAGGATTACTTCGAAGAAAAAGGCGGAACATGCACGATCATTGACGAAAATCCGTAAAAGTTTTGTATTATTGTATTTTTTTATGGTTTTGGGTATTTTATCTGCCCGGTAATTCCTCTCTTCTGATATAATGGTAACAATGCATTATACTTAGAGGGAGGAATTTTTTTATGTCACAGACACAAACCCGGCGGAGTTCTCAGGTCGATCTGCTTCACGGCCCGATCCTGAAATCTCTGCTGCTTTTTGCCCTGCCGATTATGGCGTCCCGCGTGTTTCAGCAGATTTACAACACGATGGATACGCTGATCGTCGGCTATACACTCGGCGACTCATCGATTGCGGCGATGGGTGCCTGCTCATCCATCTATGAGATGATGACCGGATTTACGTTCGGCGTCGGAAACGGTCTTGCGATCGTCACGGCGCGCTGCTTTGGACGGCAGGAGACGGACCGGATGAAAAAATCGGTCGCATCCTGTATCGTCATCGGCGTTGCCGTGACACTGGTAGTTACCATTCTGGCGACGATCTTCATGCATCCGCTGCTGCGCCTGCTGAAAACACCGGCGGAGATTCTTGAGGAATCCTACAGCTATATTTCGATTCTCTCGATTTTCCTGTTCGTCATGTTCGCCTACAACCTGTGCTCCGGCCTGCTGCGGGCGATCGGCAACAGCTTCATGCCGCTTGTGTTCCTGATCTTTTCATCGCTGGTGAACATCGTGCTCGATCTGCTGTTTATCCGCACCTTCGGCATGGGTGTCCGGGGTGCCGCGATTGCAACCGTCATTGCACAGGGCATTTCCGTTGTGCTCTGCCTGATTTATATTGTTACGAAAGCGAAAATCCTGCTTCCGGAAAAACGCCACTTCGCGCTGGACCGCGGACTGTACGCAGATCTGCTGGCGCAGGGATTTTCAATGGGATTTATGAGCAGTATCATTTATGTCGGTTCGATCGTTCTGCAGCCGGGCATCAACAGTCTTGGATATGAAACAATTGCGGGACATACCGCTGCGAGAAAGCTGTTTTCGTTCTCCATGATGCCGCTTTCTTCGATGGCGCAGGCCGTCAACACCTACGTTGCACAGAATCGCGGTGCGGATAACCGGGAGCGCGTACACAAAGGCATCCGCTATGCCTACTTATTCTGCTTCAGCGTTACCATCGCTTTGATTATCTGTGTCACACCGTTTGCGCCAACCCTGGTACACCTGATCTCCGGCTCCTCCGACCCGACCGTCCTCGGAAACGGCGCCCGCTACCTCCGCGTAGCCATCCCGTTCTTCTTCGCACTCGGCCTCGTCAACTGCAGCCGCTTGGCGCTTCAGGCATTGGGAGAAAAAATTCTGCCGCTGCTGTCGAGCTTTATTGAGCTTTTTGGAAAGATTATCTTCGCAATGGTATTCATCCCGCGTTACCATTACAGCGCCGTAATCTGGTGCGAACCGATTATCTGGTGCTTCATGGCTGCGGAGCTTGTGATTTCACTGTATCGAAATCCTTATATGAGAAAAGGGAAAGCGGGAAATTGATTTTTAAATGAAAAAGTGCCGGGCAATACACGAAGAAATATATAGTCTATTTTGTTCACTGGATAGGGTATAACAGGATCCTGTTCGAATCATGGAAAATATAAAGTCAGCATATTTTTATAAAGATCTTTTTTAGTCAGGTGATGCAATGAACGTTCTATGGAGTTCCATGCTGCTTCTCGGCATCGTATACGGCGCGATACAGGGGCGGATGCCGGAGGTGACGGATGGGGTGATTCAGGCTTCGAGGGAGGCGGTGGTGCTGGCGGTTTCGCTGGTTGGGGTGACGGGTTTCTGGGCAGGGCTGATGGAGATTGCGAAGAAGGCGGGAGTGATTGACGGGCTGGTGAAAAGGATGGGGCCGGTGCTGCGGTTTTTGTTTCCGAGAGTGCCGGAAGAGCATCCTGCAATGCGGGCGGCGGGGATGAATATGATCTGTAATGTGTTTGGGCTTGGCGCGGCTGCGACGCCGCCGGGGCTTGCGGCGATGGAGCGGTTTGAGGAGCTGGAGGAGGAGCGGCGGAAAACGAAAAACCCGGCCGCAGTTCCAGAAGGAACCGCAAACCGGGAAATGTGTACGTTTTTGATTTTAAATATTTCTTCTCTGCAGCTCATCCCCGTCAACATCATCGCGTACCGTAGTCAGTACGGCAGTGTCCATCCGACGGCAATTGTCGGACCGGCGCTTGCGGCGACAGCGGCGAGTACGATTGCGGCGGTGGTGTTTTGCAAAGTGATGGAAAAGATGGGGCGATGATTATTCAGATTACTCAGCCCAGGTGCCGTTTACAAAGACATCGGTCTCGCTTCCGTCTTCGTGCTGTCTCTTATACACATCTGACGCTGCCGACGACTCCTTACGTGTAGATC